>Ga0123354_10000070_pt1 | contig 77078 bp, 62 predicted proteins | sample TergutLab28metaG_2_FD_97872 | JGI IMG/M metagenome (GOLD analysis project Ga0123354, IMG submission 97872) | Labiotermes labralis P4 segment gut microbial communities from Petit-Saut dam, French Guiana - Lab288 P4 | ecosystem: Host-associated > Arthropoda: Insects > Digestive system > Gut ... | reverse complement strand
TGAAGAAGGCCCGCAAAGCACCGCAGTACTCGAAGCGCTGATGTCTCGCCTGTTCGGCACCGATGGGGTACGGGGCCGGGCCAACGAGGAGTTGACCGCGGAACTGGCCCTGTCCTTGTCAGTCGCGGCAGCCCATGTCTTGGCGGAGGCCGATCCGGGCACCCGGTTGCGTGCGGTCGTTGGACGTGACCCCAGGGCCTCCGGAGAATTTCTGGAAGCGGCGGTCGTGGCTGGTTTGGCCAGTGCTGGTGTCGACGTCATCCGGTTGGGAATCGTCCCCACTCCGGGTCTGGCGTTCCTGGTGACCGAGGTGGGAGTCGACTTCGGAGTCATGCTGTCGGCGTCTCACAATCCCATGCCTGACAACGGCATCAAGTTCTTCGCTCACGGAGGTGTCAAACTTCCCGACGACGTCGAGGATATGATCGAGGCCGAGATGGGCCAGGCCTGGGTTCGACCCACAGGCACCGATGTCGGTCGGGTGAGCAACAATCCCGAACTGGTGGACCTCTATGTCAACCATCTGGTGGCGTCCCTGGGGGCAGATCGTCCTCTCAGCGGTGTGAAGGTCGTGGTGGATCCGGCCAACGGTGCTGCGTCCCGTACTGCTGTGAAGGCTTTCATGACGGCTGGCGCGTCGGTCACGGCCATCCACAACAAGCCGGACGGGCTCAATATCAACGATAATTGTGGGTCCACGCACATTGAGGCCCTGCAACTTGAGGTCATCTCCTCGGGGGCCGATCTGGGGATCGGGCTCGACGGGGATGCTGACCGGTGCATCGCGGTGGACGCCAACGGCCGGGTGGTGGACGGTGACCAGATTCTGGCCATCCTCGCCCTGGCGATGAAGGAGTCGGGTCGCCTCCATCAGGACACGGTGGTTGCCACGGTAATGAGCAATCTGGGTTTCCTCAGGGCAATGGCTGCCCATGGGATCCACGTGGATGTGACCAAGGTGGGGGACCGGTACGTCGTGGAGTCGATGAACGCCAATGGATTCACCTTGGGGGGTGAGCAGTCGGGGCACGTCGTGATGAACGAGTTCGCCAGTACGGGGGATGGCACGCTGACCGGGCTCCACGTGGCCGCCCAACTGGTGCGAACGGGCAAGTCATTGGCTGAACTGGCCTCCATCATGAAGCGACTGCCTCAGGTGATGATCAATGTGGCCGGTGTGGATCGCAGTCGGGCCAACCTGGACCAGTCAGTGGTCCAAGCGGTCACCGCCGCAGAGGCCGAACTGAAGGGAGCCGGACGGGTCGTGCTGCGTCCCTCGGGTACGGAACCACTTGTCAGGGTCATGGTCGAGGCCGACACCGAAGAGCGGGCCCGTGAGGTGGCCCAGCAGCTGGCTGAGGTCGTCAAGGTACGACTGGCGCTGTGACAGGTCGGCCCGGTGGGCCGTCGTTGGTCATTCAGACAAGAACTTGACAGCGGGCTCGCAATACACCGGGCCTGACACGTGCTTGAATCCGCGTACTGCGAAATAGCCGGCCTGGGGGAGCATGTCCAGGGTACGGTCTTGGTCGTCGCGGACAGTGACGCGAACACTGTAGTCGCCTTCCCCCAGTTGCAGGTTCGGCAAAGTCACGATGAACCGCAGGGTTCCAGCTTGTGAGGGCATGGTCCAGGCCAGTGTGCTCCTCGTGTCGGCCTCGACGAAGACTTGGCCGAGAAAGTTCTCGATGGCGATGTTGAGGGCCCAGTCCGGGACGGCAGCGGGGAACTGGACCTCGCAGTGGATCATCAGGTCGGATCCTGGTGGCATGACGACTTGGAAATCAGAGTCGTGGCGGGAGTTGAGGGAGTCGGTGAGGTAGATGCGGGAGATTTCCGCTGTGTGCGGCGATGAGGTGGTCTCCTGCTCAGTACGTTCGGCGGCGATGACTTGCTGGTAGTCGCGGCGCAGGCGGCCCAGAGCGACGATAGGGGTCGAGTCTTCGACCAGGGCCCCTTTCTCCAGTACGATCGCGCGGTCGCAGATGTCGGCCACCTGTCCGGGAGAATGGGAGACGAAGATGATGGTGCGGCCTTCCTCCTGGAAACTGTGGATCTTGTCCATGCATTTCTTCTGGAAGGGTTCGTCACCCACAGCCAAGACCTCGTCGACCAGGAGGATGTCCGGATCGACGTGGACAGCCACCGCGAAGGCCAATCGTACGTACATCCCGGAGGAGTAGAACTTGACCTGGGTGTCGATGAAATCGCCGATGCCTGAGAACTCGACGATCTCGTCGAAGTGGCGTTCGGTTTCTGTGCGGGTCAAACCGAGGACGGAGGCGTTGAGGAAGGTGTTCTCCCGGCCCGACAAGTCCGGATGGAACCCGGCGCCCAGTTCCAGCAAGGCTGCGACACGTCCGCGTGTCAGCACCTGTCCGGAGTCGGGGGAGAGGATGCCGCCAATGATCTTCAACAGGGTCGACTTGCCGGAACCATTGGGTCCGATCAAGCCCACGGACTCCCCGAGGTTGATCGTCAGCGAGATGTCTTTCAACGCCGCGAACGTCTCCTCATGGAGCTTGCCCGCACGATGGTTGACCAGACGTTCCTTGAGCGATTTCTGTTTCTGGATCGTGAACGACTTATTGACGTCAGTGACCCGGACGACTTCCACACTCATTCAGATCTCCTGCGCGAAGTTGGATTGCAGGCGGTTGAAGAGGCGTTGGGCCAGGAAAACGGCAGCCAGCCCGATCACCCAGACGATCAGCATGCGCAAGGCCAAGTGAGAGGGCCACGGGTACGCGGGAGTGGGATCCCATACGACTCGTTGGGTGCCCATCACCGCCAGCGTGATGGGGTTGGCCAGGTAGATTTCCTGCAACACTCCGGAAAGGTGCGGAGCGGCCATCCCCCAGCTGTAGATGACTGGCGACACGTAGAAGCCGATCATCAGAACCACTTCGACCAGGTGCTGGACATCGCGCATGTAGACGTTGAGGGCGGATAGGAGCAGGGCGAAGGCGGTCGCCCAGGTGACGATGATCAAGATGGCCAAGGGGAAGTGGAGGAAGCCGATTGACCAGTCGAACCCCGTGGTGAAGGCGACGGCCACGATGAGGATCACCAACTGGATGATGAAATTGAACCCGGCAGCGCCGATGCTTGTCAGTGGGAAGATCTCACGCGGCAGTGCCGTCTTCTTGACGATGGCCGCGTTGGAGAGGATGGACCCGGTCCCGGCGAAGACCGCTTCTTGAAACAGGGTCCACAGGGTGAGTCCGGCATAGAGGTGGATGGGAAAGTTCGCGATCATCCTGGTGGCTCCCAGGAACTTGCCGATGACGACGTAATAGATCGCCAACAGGACTAGGGGGCGGATCAAGGACCAGACCAGGCCGAGGGTGGAGTCTTTGTACTTGGCCCGGATCTCCCGGCGCACCAACAGGCCGAGGAGTTCCCGGCGTTGCCAGATCGCTGCGATGGATGCGATGGATGCCGGGAAGACAGACTGACGCGGGAAGAGATCTCGTAAGAGTTCTTGCGACAAGCGATCCGCGCGATCACTGGCCATGCTCAATGTCCGATCCGCCTTTCTACGTTCGTCGTGGGGCCGCGCCATCCGGACGAGCCAATGGTGCCATCTCCAGTACAGAGTATAGATGCTGTGCTGTGATGGCGGACGCTTTCATCAGGTGAAGACAAAAAGGGTCCTCGTGACGATAAAGAGCCAGGCGGAGGGGCATAACGTCGTACTGTAGACTCACTGATTGGCGAAGCACAGGAAGGCCGTTGACGATGTTCGGGTTGCTGAGGAAAGGACTCCAAGCCTTATTTCCCGCCCATACTGTCGGCGGCCAGGTTCTTCGCATCGTGATGGCGCGGCTGGGCAACACCCGTGATCGCCTAGTGGCCAACCCTTTCGTGACCTACACCAAACGCGTGGAGCCGATCGCGTTCCATGCGCCGATCCAGACGCCCAGCACCTGCGATCAACCGCTGTTCAGTGTGATCATCCCCTTTTTCAACACCGCGGACGCCTATCTCGTGCCGCTGCTGGACTGCTTGTCGTCGCAGTCGTTCTCCGATTGGGAAGTGATCATGGCCGACGCGTCGACAAACGAGGATCGATCCTGGCGCATTGAGGAGTTGTCCCATCGCGACCCACGCTTCCGGTACGTGCGGTTGGGCGAGAATCGGGGCATCTCGACGAACACCAACGAGGCGCTGGGCCATGCCCTCGGACAGTACATCGTGTTCGCGGACCACGACGACACGCTGTCGCACCATGCGTTGAACGAGGTGGCTGTGGCGATCGCCGACCATCCGGGCGTGGATGTTCTGTACAGCGACGAGGATGCTCTCAGCGATGACGGGCTACGCCGCAAGCGCCCCCATTTCAAGCCGTCGTGGTCACCGCACATGTTCCTGGAGATGAACTACACGAACCACCTGTCGGTGATCAAGGCGGCTCTGATCCACGAGGTTGGGGGGCTGCGACCGGAACGCGACGGCGCACAGGACTACGACCTGTTGCTGAGGATTCATGCCCTGCCTCGTCAGATTCAGGTCGTGCACATCCCGAAGATCCTCTACCACTGGCGAGAGGCGGAGAACTCCACCTCGCGCACGATCGACACCAAGACGTACGCGGTTCAGGCAGGTCAGGCGGCGTTGACCGACTACCTGGACGCCATCGGTGTGTCCCATGACCCGGTGGGCGTCCTGCCGGAGAGACCCTTTTGGTACCACTGCCGGCCTCGCTGGTCGTGCCGGGCCGACGTGGTCGTCATGGTGTCCGAGGATGACCGGGCGAACCGCCACTTCGAGAAGCTGCTGCGTGGCGCCACCGCTGCGACCTGGGTTGTGCCCAGCTTCATCGCCTTGTCACCGGCTTGCGACATCCGTGCCCACTGTGACTCCGGCACGGCTGATGTCGTGATTGTCGTCAGGTCGATGTTCCTTCCTGAAACCCCTGATTGGCTGGATGAATTGGCCGGTGTGCTGGCTCTGCCGAAGACCGCTGCCGTCGCGCCGTTGCTGATGCGGAACATGCGCCATGAGATCGTCAACGCCGGGTTGATGGACGACCAGGGCAGGCTCCGGCCGCTCTACCCGGGCGGTGACGTCACGGTTTATCCCTTGGCCGGCCCCCCGGATCTCGTCCGTGATGTCGATGGCCTCGACCCGGGCGTGGTGGCTTTTCCGCGGGCCAGTGGCCACTCGGAGCTTTTCCTTCCCGGGGTCGTTGATGGCAGAAACTGGTCGGACTATCTGGTGATGTGGGGGCCGGTACGGTTCAGGCCAGCTAAGATTCCTGCCCGTGACAAGCGGTTGAACGACAATCTCATGCCTCGTGGCGCGTCCGTCGTGTTCAGGAATTCCATGGGGACGAGGTGAGATGGACCAGGAGACTGTAGCATTCATCATTGTTACTTGGAACAACAGGGATATCATCGCCGGATGTCTTGACTCCGTGTTGGAGCAAACCGGTGTTCACCCAGAGATCTATGTCCTCGACAACGGGTCATCCGATGACACGGTCGGGATCGTCCGAGGTTACCCACAGGTCCATCTCGTGGAATCGACGGAAAACCTGGGATTCGCCCGGGGGAACAACGAACTCATCCGGCAGGCTTTGTCGGACGTGCCCGTTCGATGGGTCGCATTGGTCAATTCAGACGCTGTCCTGGACCCGGACTGGACGGCGAACATCTTGGGGTTCGTCGCGGGCAGGCCAGGGGTGGCAGGGGTCCAGGGCTTGACCGTGGATTATTACGATCACGACATGGTCGACTCCCAGCACATCTATGTGTCCAAGAGGCTCCAAGGGATTCAGTACGGCTACAAGCTGCGTGCGGACCGGGAGTCGTACTTTCCCCGAAAAGTCTTCGGGGTCAACGCTGCGGCCGCGATGTTCAGCCGCGAGTACATCGAGAACCAACCCGATCCCGACTGCTACTTCTTCGACGAGCGTTTCTACATGTACTACGAGGATGTGGACGTCGCCTATCGTTCCTTGGTGGCGGGCTACGACTCGTACTTTGTCCCCTCATCCGTGGCTTATCACATGGGTTCGGTCAGTGCTAATAAGATGGCCAGTATGTACACGGTGACCATGACGGCTCGCAACCACTTGGCGGTGGTGTACAAGAACACGCCGTGGCCGGTGATCGTGAAGTCCATGCCGGACTTCGTCGCCGGGATCCGGGACTATCTGAGGCAGGTCAGGCACGATCATGGGTGGACGGGCGCCTGGCAGGTCCTCGGCACCTACATCAGCGAGTTCTTCCGGCTCCCGGTGTACGCGCGATCCCGCCGGGCCATCCGCAAACGCACCCGTCTGGGTGCCGACTACTTGAGGGCGATTATGAGACAGGACGGTATCCGGGGATGACGACACAGGGGGGGGAGCAGACAGCTGTCGAGGATTCAGGTGGCACGAGTCGCCAACCAGGATGGGTACGTCGCCACCTGTGGGTGATGGCGGTCGCGGTTCTGGCCATTGTCGGCGGATGCGCGACCGTGTACGCCTGGGCGGTCGCCGCGCCAGCCGGAGCCTCTCCCGATGAGGATTTTCACCTGACCAGTGCGTGGTGCCCCATGCCCTTGGAGAAATCCTGTGCTGTGACGTACACCTCCACTGGAGTGCCGCAGGTCTCTGTTCCCGACAAGGTTATTGATGCCTCACACTGCTATGCCTTTCAACCGGAGCAGTCAGCCGCCTGCGAGGGCAGCCTCACCGATGACAATGTCTGGACCAGTCGGGTCAACGATGGGATGTATCCGGGTGGTTTCTACAACGTCATGCATCTGTTCATCGGGCAGAACGTGTTCAAATCAGTGGTCCTCATGCGACTGGTGAATGGTGGTCTCGCCATCGGCTTGATGGCAGTGGTGGCATTCTTGTTGCCCCGCACCGGTCGTCGGCTGATGGCCTACGCTACCTTGGCCGTCGTCGTCCCCGACATGATCTATTTTGTGTGTTCGATCAATCCGAGCGGGTGGGCGATGACGGGCCTCGCGGTGGCATGGTTCGCCATGTACGCAGCCTTCCATGCGGAATCCCGGTGGCGGGGCATCGTGTCGGGTGTGATCGCCTTGGCGGGGGCTGCCATGGGTGCGACGGCACGCTCTGATGCAGGAGCCTATCTCGCCGTGGCTGCGGTCGGCGCCACGATCCTGTTCTTTCCGCAGATCCGTCGGCAGTGGTGGAAAATCGTGGTGCCCTGTTTCGTGATGGCCATCGGGCTGGTCGGCTTTTTCTCAGGCAACCAGACGGACATCTTGTCCACTGACTTGGAACCGGTCTACCCCAACGGTCAGTTGCAATTTCTGATGAACAATCTCTTCCAGGTACCCAGCTTGCTGATTGGCTACTCCGGTGGATCCATGGGTCTGAACTGGGTCGACACGGGCATGCCCGCCATTGTGTGGATTCCAGTGTTACTGGTGTCGCTGGGTCTGGTCTTCTGGGGCCTTCGCCGAAACGACTGGCGTAAGGTCCTGACTTTGGCAGGTGTGACGCTGGTCTTCATCGGGCTTCCCCTCTATGTGCTCCAACGAGGCGCTTATCCGGTCGGACAGATGGTCCAGCCCCGCTACCTCATGCCCCTTGTGCCCATCATCGTGGCTGTGGCCTTGTACCGGCCTGGACGAGGTGGTGCTTCTCGCCTGTCCCGGACACAATCTGTGCTGGCCTACCTTGCTCTGGTCGGTGCTCAGGCTGTGGCATTGCACACCCAGATCCGTCGGTTCGTCACCGGTGTTGATGTGACCACCTTCAACCTGAATTACCAAGCCGAATGGTGGCACGCCGGCCCGTCTCCGATGATGACTTGGATCCTGGGCTCGGTGGGTTTCGCTGTGGTGGCGCTCGTGTTGTTTGTGGTGTCAAGGGGCCCGAACAACCAGGATGTGAGCGTGGAACCTCGGCAACAGGCAGTGATCGCAGACCACGAGATCCCTGATCCGCTCCCGGTCAGTGTGGCGGTACACGCCATTGCAGAGGCCGACGAATGATTTCGTGCATGCCGACTGAGCGATCCAGACCACGATGAGGGCCAAGACCAAGCAGACCCTGAAGGGAGTGGGGTCGGTGGGTCTGGCCAGTGGCATCGCCGGGGTGGCTGGGCTCGTCCTCATGGTCGTGATGGCCAAAGTTCTCTCTCCCCAACTCAATGCGGAGTTCATGGTTTTCTGGTCGTTGCTTTTCTGGGTCTTCGGGTCCGTGGGCGGAGGGATTCAGTTCGAGACAGTACGCTCAGTGCGGACAGTGCATCTGCGTGATGAGAACTCCCTTGTGGCGTTCACAGAGCAAGACAAGGTACGCGTCGTGCCAGCCGGGCTGGTCATGTCGGTCGGGGTGGTCATGATCATCTTCTTGTCATCGCTGTTGTGGGCTCCCAGGGTGTTCGGGTACAACTGGCTGGCCACCTCAGCGATCATCTGTGCGGCCGCGATCGCCTTCGCGGGATTCTCGTCGGCTGTGGGGGTCTTGGGGGGCAGGGGCGACTGGGTGCGTGCGGCACTGCTCATGGTCGCCGACCCCCTGGTCCGGGCGGTGATGGTCATCGCTGCCGTCCTGGCGCTGCCGGGTCTGTTGTGGGTCAAGGCGGCGGCTGGACTGGCAGCGTTGACCTGGATCGTGGTGGTCATGACATCCAAGGGCTATCGCTCGGTCTTGGGCGCCAGGGGTGATGCTGGGATGCGCCAGTACGTGGGCCAGGTGGGGCAGGCCATCGTCGCCAACGCGGCCAACACGGCGCTCGTCGTCGGCTTCCCCACAGTCCTGGGACTGGTGGTCGGGTACACCCGGCTCCAAAGTGCCGCGGGCCTGCTTTTCGCCATCTCCATGACACGGGCGCCTCTGATGATGCCGCTCAATGCCTTCCAGTCCATGATCGTCGCTCACTTCGTGAACAGCGGTGGAAGCGCTCGCGCCATTGGCCGGATCGTCGTGGCTGTTCTGGGTCTGGGAGTTGTGGTGTCGGTGGCCATCGGCCTCGTCGGGCCGCCATTGCTGGGTTTGTTGCGTTCGGAATACCATCTCGGCTTTGTGGTGGTCGGCTGCCTGACCTTGGCGTCGGTCTTCTTGACCCTGGTCGTCTTGACCGGAACATTGGTGTTGGCGAACAGTCGGCACACGGTGTACATGATCGGATGGATCGTTGCGATTGTGGTGACCGTGGGGATGCTGTGGATTCCGGCGCCTCTGACCGTGGCGGTGATCGTGGCTCTCATCACGGGCTCATCGTGCGGGGCTGTCGTCCATATCGTGGGGCTGGTCAGGGGTCGGGGCAACGCGATCCATCACGACGCTGTTTCCCAGTGACACTGTGTGAAGAACCGGTGAGGTAGGGTGTTGCCTATGGCTGACTGCGAGAAACCTCCGCGAACGTTGATCATCGTTCCCGCGTGGAATGAAGCAGCCGTGATTGGGGAGACACTGGACGAATTGCACAGCCACCAGCCAGACATCGACGTACTGGTGGTGGATGACGGTTCTCGCGATGACACCGCTGCCATCGCGCGTCGTGCTGGAGCCACCGTGGTGTCCTTGCCGTTCAATCTCGGTGTGGGCGGGGCTTTGCGGACAGGTTTCGAGTATGCGCATCGCAACGGATATGACCAGGTTCTCCAGTTCGATGCGGATGGACAACACGATCCGAAAGACATTCCCCGGATCCTGGAAGCGCTCAGCCACGCGGACATCGCCATCGGCGCGAGGTTCGCCGGAACCGGATCGTACTCCGCAGGATTCTCGCGGCGGTTGATGATGGGCTTGCTCGCCGGCACCGTCTCCCGCATCGCACGTACTCGTTTGACCGATGTGACAAGCGGATTTAGGGCAGGTAACCGACGAGCCATCCAGCAGTACAGAGTCCACTTCCCGGTGGAGTACCTCGCCGACACCGTTGATTCACTGGTCATGGCACTGCGGTCCGGGCTGACCGTGACTCAGATCCCAGTTGAGATGAGGCAGAGACAAGCGGGACAACCGTCGACCTCCCCGGTGAAGTCGGCGGTGTATCTGGGCCGCAGTCTGTTGGCATTGCTGATCGCCGTGACGCGACCGAAGATCGCCGTGAAGGAATAAAGCCGTGCGTACAACGATTCTCTTCTTGGTTCTCGCCCTGGTCATTGTGGCGGTGATGTTCGTCCTGCTGCGATCGCGCCGGATAGCCGAAAAGTACGCCATCTTGTGGCTGGGCGTCGGCGTGGTTGTCATCGTGTTGGCCGCGTATCCGGCCCTGTTGGCACATCTGGCCGCATTGGTGGGCGTCCAGGTCGCGTCCAACCTCCTGTTCGCGTTGGCACTAATACTGTTATTGGGTGTTTGTATTCACTTGTCGCTGGAGGTGTCGCGGCTCGAAAGCCGCGTTCGGCGTTTGGCAGAGGAATCCGCGATCCTCAGACAGTCTGTGGAGACCCTTGAGGCCAAGCCAGACGATGGTTCCTCAGCCGAGTGATCTCGGATCTCGGGTGCAGTTCAGGCGTCCAGGAGTGTGCTCACGACCATGACTGGTGCCCTGAGGCCACGGTTCTTTTCAGAAACCGGTCCACGACCGCTGCGGCGTAACGCCGGTTGTCGGCCAAGTCAGGAATCTTGCGCAGGCGTTCCAGCTCTGCGAGCATTTCGGGGCGGAATCCACAGGGCACCACCTGGGCTCCCACGTACAAGGAATTGTAGGTTTTCGACGGGAAGGCGCCGGTGCCGTCTCGCCCGACACCGGTGACGAAGTGGATGGGATGAGAACACAGTAGTTTCACGTAGTCGTCACCGGAGACAAAGGGATGTTTGTCGACGAAGGCTGGCAGCTTGTCCATCATCGGGCCGTCCCCGTAGAAGTCGATGCCCCACCCGTCGTCGTGGAGACGCTCCATCTGCCGGAACAGCGCGTCGACATCGTGCGCGATCCCCAGATTGCCGGCATACAGCGCCCGCCGGGTTCGTGGCACATCGGTGGGGAGGGGGCCTTGGATCGTGGGCCAGAAGCGGGCGACCACACAATTCGATTTCTTGTACGCAATGTTGCCCGCGCAGGACAAGACGAGATCCCAGCGGGTGAGGAAGTGGTCGGTCACCACCTTGAGGAACGGCGCGGCCAGACGATGAACGATACTCAAGGACCGCAGGTTGCTGGGCAGATAGTCATGCAGATGACAGATGGCGACCGCCCCCGGGGCGTGCCGGCGGACAACGCCGATGAGGAAGATATTGAGGAATGGCGAGGAGGTCGCCAGAAGTGCGTCCCCTGAGCAGACCCGGGCTTTGATGTACGCTTTGGCAGCTTTCCAGAAACGCCAATAGTCGTACAAAATGGCGACTTGTGAGTTGCGCTTGCCCCGTTCTTTCGACCGGAGCCGGATGATGGGAGACTTCGGCGCCGGACGAGTGGTCTCGTGGAACGACCCGGAACCAGCCACCAGAACGGTCTCATACCCCATCTCGCGCAGGCTGTCCGCCAGCTCTTCTTCGAGCACTGCCGCCGGTGACCCGTCTGGCCAGAAGTGATGGTTGAGGACGTGGATTTTCACTCGGTCATCGTATCATCCCGGTCAGGGACGCAATCGGGGACAACCTGAGTGTGCATGCCGTTTGCTGACCGGCAATTATGGATACACTGTGGGTTGTGGTGAATAGGCGCGTGAGCACTGTGTTGTCAGTAGCACGACGGTTGGCCGGTCGGTCGTACCCACGACTCACCCGGCGTGTCATCCAGCACAGTGCCGAGACGTGGCAGGCAGATTTACATGTGTTGTTTGACTTGGACTACTATGTGAAACATAATCCTGATGTGGTTGAGGCCGGTATCGATCCCTACCAGCACTATCTCCACTTTGGGGCCAAAGAGGAGCGGCAGCCGTCGGTTCTGTTCGACCCAGCGTATTACTGCCGACGGGTCGCCTCGATGGATATGCCCAGTGTCAAGCACTTTTTGCTCATTGGCGCTTTTGAGTCGATGAACCCCTTGCCCCGGGGTTTCGACAGCGAATGGTATCTGAAGCGCCATCCCAGACTGAGACAGCAGCGGGTCAATCCCTATATTCATTACTTGACCCAGGGATGGAAGGCGGGCTCGAATCCGTCGGGTCTGTTCGACGTCGCCTGGTATCTGAGCGACAACCCTGATGTGGCGAAGAGCCAGGTAGAACCGCTGACCCACTATCTCGCCGAGGGATTCGAGGAAGGTCGCACGCCTGTTCCGCATGGTCTCGTGTGGGATCCGGGCGCTCCCGGGGCCTCGCAGGTGCTCAGCCACCTTGGCCGTTGGCGTTCGCCGCTGCCCTTGCGACGTGGTGAGCCGGCCAGGCGGATCACGGTTGTTCTGGGATCGATTCAGCCCAGAGCCATGACTGCGGGCGTCACCAGCGCGATCGTCTTCGCCTGTCTGTGGGCCGCCCAGACTGGTCGGACACTCAGACTCATCACCCGTGCCGTGAGACCTGTGCCCTCTGCCGTGTACCAGGCCATGGAGTCGGCTCAGATCGACCTGCCAGACCAGATTGAATTGGCGTACGCCCCTTATGAGGGCGTGGGCCAGGACTCTATCGCCACCAGTGATTCTGACATCTATGTCACCACATCGGTGTGGACGACGCTGGCGACACAAACCGTCGTCCCTAGTGAGAGGATCGTCTGTGTCCTCCACGACGATGAGCGATCTCGATATCCGGTGGGTGACGAGTGGCTGGAAGCATCCGACGCGATGAACACTGCGCAGTTGTCCATCCTCGTCAACACACCCGCCTTGCGGGATGGGCTGGTGGACACTGGTCTGGATGCGCTCACGACGACCGGATTCCCGCTCACGGCGTCGTACGCCTGCTTCGCCAAGCCTGGGCGTCGCTTGTCCACCAGGACCCGCACCACGAAAATGACCATTGCGTTGTGGGCTTCTCCGAGTAGTCCGGCCAGCTTGTTCAGCCATGGATTGGCTGCGCTCAATGGTGCCATCGAACGTGGCATCGTCGACACCGAGTCGTTCGACGTGATGATCATTGGTTCTGGGGCTCCGTCGGTCACATTCATCGATGGTACGTCACCCCTGCTGGTCGAGGACCTGCCCTGGGGGCAGTGTGCGGAACTCCTCGCTGACGTGGATATCGTCCTGGCTCCCTCAGCCGCCCTCCAAGACAGCGACGGGTGTCTGGCCGCGATCGCCAGCGGGGCGGTGACCGTCGTGAACCGGTGGCCGGGGAAACCCTCCTTGGCAGGTCAGATGGACCGGATCGTGGAGACTGAGCCGAGCGTCGAGTCGATGATCGATGGCATCGCAGCGGCGATACAACGGCTCGCCCAGGTGGAGGATGAACCCTTCACGCTCCCGTCCTCGCCGTTCTTCCAGGCCTGGGAGGACACGATGGCGGATGCCGTGGCGTGGGCCGAGAGGCGGATGGCTGGTGTTTGAGTTCGCCTCAGCCCAGAGGAAACATTCATTCCCATGGGATCTCCCCATCAGCACCCGCTTGAGGATGCTCCAAGACGGTGACGTCAAGGTCGCGTACTTCTATCCGACCCCCGACACCAGTACTTTCCGGTATCGATGCTTCAATACCGCCTGCGCGATCAATGCGTACGTTGACGCCATGAGCGCGTCCTGGTTCAGTAATAAGGATGACGACCAGCACCTCGAAGTCGTCGCCAAAGCCGCTGACACGGTGGTGATTTGCCGTGCCGCCTATACGGGCAAGGTCGCACGATTCATCCAGATCGCTCGACGATGGGGTGCTCGCGTTCTGTTCGACTGTGACGATTATGTCTTCGATTACCGGGAGATCCCCAGTATCGTCTCGGCCCAGGGCCAAGTCAGGGACGGGGACATGGAGTCTGTCTGGAACACCTGGTTCGGATGGGCGGGGCGTTTGAAGCTGGTCATGGAGATGTGTGAGGGACTGATCGTGACCAACGACTACATGGCCGAACAGGCCCGGCAAGTCACGAACCTGCCCATTTCCGTGATCCCCAACTTCATGGGGGATGACCAGGTGGCGTACTCCAGTGAACTCGCCCAGGCGCGTGACCAGGCGGGCAACCGGCGTAACGGGCGAATCGCCGTGGGCTATTTCTCGGGCAGTCCCAGCCATGTCAGGGATTTCGGGTTGGTGGCGGGAGCCTTGCGCCAACTCCTGTGGGAGCGTTCGGATGTCGATCTGAGGATCGTCGGGCACCTCGACCTGGAGGACACTGACCTGGCAGGCATGGAGGACAGAGTCGAGCGATTGCCCCTGGTGCATTATCTGGAACTGCAGAGGCTCATCGCCCAGACGGAAATCAGCTTGTCGCCCTTGGAATTGACCCGGTTCAACAACTGCAAATCCGAGTTGAAGTATTTCGATGCCGGGGCGGTGAGCGTGCCCACGATCGCGTCGGCCACGTACACCATGTCGGCGGCGATCACCTCGGGAGTCAACGGCCTGATTTGCGACGACTACGACTGGCTGGGCGCATTGACGTGGTTGATTGACAACTATGATTCAGCGGGGGTGGAGATGGGGCGACAAGCCCGGCAGCACTGTCTCGACACCTACACCCCTCGTCAGGTCGTCAGCACCATCGTGTCGGTGGTGAAGGGTGACGAGGGTCACTAGCATTGCTTGTCAGTACGGGTGCGTGGCCCCGAGGACAGAACTCGGTCATGTCGTTTCGTACGACTGGCCGGTCGCTGTGATCCAGGCCATTGGAACCCAGACCAACTACGTGTGATTCGTTGAGGCAGCTAGCTGATTGTGGTATCTCAGACTGACTGGTGTCACGGGTGTCGTGTTGTCACTGGTTGACCGAATACACGTAGTTGGTTTGGCCACCCCATTCGACCGAACCGGCTGGAGTGAGGCATGAGGCGTCGAGAGGTTGGTGCGATGTTATCATCTCAAGGTTCGGTATCCTGGCAGCCAGAACGCATGGCGATGAGTCGATGATGATGACGTCAGGCGAAGGATTGGACAGTGAGACATCAGTGGCGGCGTCGTCCCACTGAATCCAGATGTGAGTACCACCACCGCGGTTCCACAGGTCGCTGTCCTGCGGATTGGGGTCCAGACGGCTCCAGGCAGCGTGGTTCGGCCCGGAGAGGATTCGGCTGTTGATGGTTGGCACACCTGAGGCTGCCATCACTGCGATCAGTCCCGTGTCATCGGTTGCCCACAGCTGGCCTGTTTGTCGCGCTTGAAGGCCTGCATCCCGAAAGTACACAGCGGTGCTTGATGTGTACAGATCACCCAAACCGAACAGGATCGGGTTGACAGTGATCACCGTCGCAGCGCTGAGGAGGACTGTCAGCCCATAACCGACCCACAGTCGTGGCCGCCACAGCAGTAGCGCACTGACGACGCCGACGCCGACGGTGGCCACGGCGATGTCACGAAAGCTCAGTGATGGGATGATCCCGGCACTGAGATCGGAAGCAGCCCAGGCGGTGATCCCTGCTGCGATGAGGGTGCCCATCAAAACGATTCTTGGCTTGCCCTTCTTGGGCGCGGCGGCGAGTGTCAGGCACAGCAGGAACGCGATCACTTCACCCACTGATTGTCGTGCTCTCGCCGGTGGTACGAGGTTGAACAGCGGCAACCGTGCACTCCAGTTCCCGGTGAACACCATGCACCACGCCAGCCAGACGCCACACACCCCAACGCCTGCCCGCCAGGCCCACGCGAGTCGTCTGCTGGTGAAGCGCAGCCCCGACAGGGCGAGCACCAGGGCGAGAACAATGAAGATGTTGTAGCCCGACGTTATTTCGGACTGATTGCTTCCGACCACTGAGGCATGTCCGAGATCGAACAGCGCCGGTGCGCCGAAGAGCGATCCTGGAGATGACGGGAACCCGGTGGATCGTCGTGACCCCGGATACACGGTGTCCGTGAGCGCTGAAAGCTCAGAATGTGCCTGGATGAGGACGACACCGACCCAGGCGAGCGTGAGGATCCCAGCGATTCCGACAGCGATCAGGCTTGACACGCGAGTCTTCGTCTTCGCCCACAAGGCCACAACGGTGGGCAGCAGGACTCCGGGAACCATGACGATGGCATACGGCTGATACTGGAAAACGGTGTGTGCCAAGAGCACTGACGTGGGGACCATGAGCAAGACTGACCTCAGATATGCCCGCCGTCGCCACGCCTGAGTGGCAGCAACCAGGCAGAAGCAACCAGCCACTGCGTACCCAAGGATGTTGGTCGGCAAGAAACTCCACCACACGTTGGACGGATTGGCGAACATGAGCACGGCTGCGAACAGTCCCAACCAACGATTGCCAGTCAAGAACCTGAACAGCGCAGGCAGGGCCAACGTCAGAAGCAGAGTGGGCAACCACCAATAGGCCGAGAACACACTTGCCACAGGAAGGATGGTTCCCAGCCGGAGCAGAGACCGGTCGAACAGAACGATCGATGAGATCGGATCAGTCGGGTAGCCAGAAAGCACCCCGGCGCCACTGGTGAGGGGGTTGAGGTCAGTGGTTTGCCCGGTTTCAGCGATGCCCAGGGCCGTCGGGGTTCCGGTCAGGAATTCGTCACTTCGGATGGGACGCGCCACTCCGATCTGGAAACCCATCGGTGCTGAAGGGTCTTGCCTCAACAGGTCGATGCCGATGGAGGATTGTGTCACCCCGAGACACACGAACACCAGGTAGATGACGATGGGCACTGTGATCCACAAGGTTGCCGGGTGTGCGGTGAACCACGAGTGTAGGCGCTGCCGCCAAGGATTCAGTGGCGCAGTGATATCGGTACTGGCCATCTGTGGTCCTCTCTTCCCCTGTGGATGACACGTGGGCCACCGTTGATCACCGGTGGCAAGGGTTCCAGAGTCAGTCTAGGGTAGCACTTTATGCAGGGGCAGTCCTGAGCTCATGTCGGACACCCACGAGGGCATCGTCACCACGGTGCGAGTGTTGATCACTTCGTCACGTACGACTGGCGGTCCCAGGTGTACACCTGCGTGGTGGTTTGTCCACTCGCGCAGTCGGGATCGCAGTTGTTGACAGACTTGGCGATCTGGTAGAGGCCGTCGGAGCCCGGACCGATCAATTGTGAGTCGTAGAAGTCATTGGGATATGAGCTTGTAGCCGCTGGGTCGTGGTTTTCGTAGTAGCTGCCGGCGAGGATGTCGATCCCAGTGTCACTCGGGTGGAGGATCATGACTCCTTCGTAGCGGCCCGGGTTGTACGTGATGAACACGTTTCCACTCGCGTCCGTGGCGGGGTGGGCCAGGGAGAACTGTTGGCTGCTGACGTCAGCGGGCACACCGGAGTTCCAGGTGACGATTCCGGACGAGTCCACGGCGAGGACGCCTTCAGCGCTGCTGGGCACGACATCCGTCGGACCGCAGGATACGATCGTTATCTTCCCCCAGGCCTTGTGGTCGATCGTCACAGTCCCCGTGGCATGTGCGTCGGCCCCAATCTTCGTCTGGCAGTCAGCCTCGAAATCAGCAGTGGCGGCTGACGGACCAGGTGTGGACACCAGGGCATCCTGACTGGGTGTGGCCGTTGCCGATTCGTGACCGGATGGTGTCGATTCCGGGCTTGACGTGCCGATTCCCGTGTCAGTGGTTGGAGTCGAGGAGCATCCCGCAACCGTGAGAACGGCGGCCAGGAGAAGCGCCGATGTCCAGGCGATTGTTTGGATGTGGCGGTGAGTGTGGGTCGGAGACTTTTTCATGGATAAACATTATATCTTGAAATGAAGCGCTATCTCAGTTTCGACCGTCTCACATTGTGTACATTGCAGGTTGTACGGCCCTGATGGTCAGATTTTTCGGATCCGAATCCACTCAATGTCGTGGTCGGGTCCTTTGCCGATGACGACGGTGGCGCGGTCGCGGGTGGGCTGGATGTTCTGGCGCAGGTTCGGGCCGTTGGTGGTGTCCCAGATTTCGCTGGCCAGGACGAGGGCCTCGTCGTCTCGGACATGGGCGAATTGGCGGAAGTACGATTGTGGGTCGGTGAAAGCCGTGAGGCGCAGTTTCTTGAAGCGGTCGAGGAACCATTGTTTGATGGCTTGTTCGGGGGCGTCGACGTAGACGGAGAAGTCGAAGAAGTCCGACACCGCAGGGCCCATCTCGCCGCTGATGCGGGTGCGGGGAGGCTGCAGGACGTTGAGGCCCTCGATGATCAAGACATCGGGGTGGCGTACGGTCACTGTCTGGTCGGGGACGATGTCGTAGATGATGTGGGAGTACACCGGCGACTCCACTTCGGGCTTCCCGGATTTCACGTCGATGACGAATTGGGTCAACGCGGCTTGGTCATAGGACTCCGGGAACCCCTTGTGCTCCATCAGGCCTTTGGCCTCCAGAACCGAGTTGGGGTAGAGGAAACCGTCTGTGGTCACCAGATCGACGCGCCGGTTGACGCTCAGCAATTCGCGGAGCAGGCGGGCCGTGGTGGACTTGCCGACAGCCACCGAACCACCGATGCCAATGATGAAGGGAGTGGGGAGTTCGTCCAGAGCAAGATAGGCGTTCGACTGGGCGGATAGTGAAGACGTATTGTCTATATAGACATTGATGAGTTCGGTCAGCGGGAGGTAGACCTGCCGTACACCATCGATATTCAAAGGATCTCCGATGGCCAACAGTCCGGCCAGAGTCTGGGCTGTCAGGCTCAGGTTGCGCTCGCGTGCCAGATTCGCCCAGTGGTCCCGCGTCAGGGTCAAGTAGGCTCCGGTGGGTGCAGATTTCGTGTCCAACATGGCAGTCCTCACGCCTCATTCTGTCACATTGGAGCCCGATGGCCTGCTCTGGTGACGCGTGACGCGGGTGGCGACGAACCTGGATCCCAGTCACATGTCTTGTGGCGTCGTGCCATCCCCAGTGACACCGGGATCCTCGGGTACAGTGATGTTTATGTGTGGAATCATCGGATACGTCGGGGAACGTGACGCCCAGACGGTCATCATCTCAGGCTTGAAACGGATGGAATATCGGGGGTACGACTCGGCGGGGATCGCCCTGGTGACTAGCCAAGGGATTGACGTACGCAAGAAGTCTGGCAAATTGGTCAACTTGGAGAAGGAACTCCAGGCTCATCCCATGGCCAGTTCTCATCAGGGCATCGGGCACACTCGCTGGGCGACGCACGGCGGCCCGACCGATCAGAACGCCCATCCGCACCTCGGCCAAACCGGTCGGGTGGCCCTGGTCCACAACGGGATCATCGAGAACTTCGCCACCCTGAAGGCTGAATTAGCCAAGCAAGCCGCCACCTTCACCTCGGACACCGACACCGAAGTGGTCGCTGTCCTGCTGGAGCGCGAAGTGGCCTCGGGCCAGTCGCTGCTGGACGCCATGCGGGCCACGGTGGGGCGGCTCGAAGGGGCCTTTACGCTGGTGGCCGTCGACACCGACAGCCCTGACACGGTGGTCGCGGCCCGGCGCAGTTCGCCCCTGGTGGTCGGCGTGGGGCAGGGTGAGAACTTCCTCGCCTCCGATGTGGCCAGTTTCATCGAGTACACCCGTGAGGCCATCGAGTTGGGCCAGGATCAGATCGTCGAACTGACGCCGAGCAGTGTCACCGTGACCAGTTTCGACGGCACGCCCGCCGTCACCCGGCCGTACCATATCGACTGGGATCTCTCCGCCGCCGAAAAAGGGGGCTACGACTGGTTCATGCGCAAAGAGATCTTCGAGCAACCCAAAGCTGTCGCGGACACTCTGCTCGGACGGATCAACGCCGATGGGCAGTTGACCCTGGACGAGATGCGCATCGACACCGCCCAGTTGCGCAGCGTCGACAAGATCATCGTCGTCGCTTGTGGGACCGCCTATCATGCCGGATTGATCGCCAAGTACGCCATTGAGCACTGGACACGCATTCCCGTGGAAGTCGAGATCGCATCCGAGTTCCGCTACCGCGACCCGATCATCACGCGGACCACGATGGTGGTGACGATCTCCCAGTCGGGAGAGACCGCCGACACCTTGATGGCGATCCGCCACGCCCGTGAACAGCACGCCAAGGTGGTCAGTATCTGCAACACCAACGGCGCCACCATTCCGCGCGAGTCCGACGCCGTGATCTACACCCACGCGGGGCCCGAAATCGGTGTGGCTTCGACCAAGGGGTTCACGACCCAACTCATCGCCTGCTACCTGCTGGGTTTGTACCTGGCCCAAGTCAAGGGGACCAAGTTCGGCGATGAGATCGTCGCCCAGGTACGCGAATTGGAAGCCCTTCCAGCGAAGATGGACGAGGTCCTGCACGACCTGGAGGCGACGCTGGCCCTGGCCCGCGACATGCTGTCGGAACATACTGTCTTGTTCCTCGGCCGCCATGTCGGCTTCCCGGTGGCCTTGGAAGGGGCGCTGAAACTGAAGGAGATCTCCTACCTGCACGCCGAGGGTTTCGCAGCCGGAGAACTCAAGCATGGCCCGATCGCCCTCATTGAGGAAGGGCTTCCGGTGTTCGTCGTCGTCCCTCCCCAGGGCCGGGACCAACTCCACGACAAAATGGTGTCCAATATCCAAGAAGTACGAGCGCGCGGCGCCCGGACCATCGTGCTGGCCGAGCGGGGAGATGACCTGGCGGAAGAGTTCGCCGACACCTTCCTCCCATTGCCGGTGGTTCCCACCTTGTTCCAACCGGTCCTGGCCGTCCTGCCCCTGCAGGTCTTCTCCTGTGAAATCGCCACCCTCAAGGGGTACGACGTCGACCAACCCAGGAACCTGGCCAAATCTGTGACCGTGGAGTGAGCGCGCGCGATGGCCCCGATATCACTCTTCAGCTTCGTGGGACTGGCCGGGAGTTGGCCCCGATTCGAACGTGACGCCGACAAGTACGCCCGTGGTGTGGTGGGACTCATGACAGGCTCCCAGCGCTTCCCGGGGGCCGGCCTGCTGACAGTCTTGGGGGCCGTGAACTCTGGCGCGGGTTTCGTGCGCTATTGCGGGGCAGACGCTGCCCATGCGGCGATTCTGACCCGTGTTCCCAGCGTGACTTTCGGGGCTGGACGGGTCGGCGCCTGGGTGGCAGGCAGCGGCTGGGATGAGCAGGATCTGGCCGGGAATCAGCAGCGATGGGCCCAAGTGACCAAGGATGACGTGCCGGTCGTTGTCGATGCCGGAGCCTTGGAATTCGCCAAGGATGGTTGTCCGACCGGATCACTCCTGACGCCGCACGCGGGGGAGTTGGCACGTCTGCTCGACGTGGAGCGGTCTGGCGTCGAGGCTGAACCCGTCGAGCACGCGCTTCAGGCTGCCCGGCAATTCCAGACCACCGTGTTGCTCAAGGGACACATCCAGTACGTGGCGACGCCCGCCGGCAAAGTGACCCAGCCCCAGGAGGGAACATCGTGGACGGCCCGCGCGGGTTCCGGCGATGTCCTCGCCGGGATGGCGGGAACCCTGCTTGCCCAGGGTGTGGGAGCGGAGATGGCTGGACTGCTGGCGGCGGGGATGCAGGCGTACGTGTCGACTCGTCACATGGGGCCGTACACACCGGATCGGATGGCCGAATTCCTGCCCGAACACATTGGGGAATTGATGCCCTCAGGCTGGGCCCCCCGAGGGTGGCTGACCGGGCGGTAACAGGTCCGGTTACTTGTTGGTGGTTTCTGGATCCTGGTCGGGCTTTTCCGCCTGGTTTGGCGCATCGCTGGTGTCGGAAGCATCGGGTTTCTCGTCGGGCGGGGGAGTCAGCTGGGGTTTGCGTCCTCTAGAACCGATCGCGACCGCCACGAGCATGAGGACGATCCCGACACCGGCGGTGATCGCCAGCGGACCGCTGGAACCATTCCACATGCCGTCGCCCATGGAGACGATCGAGGAGACGCCGCCGCCGATGAAGTGCTGGGGTACCCAAGGGTAGAACCAGGTCCGCCAGAACGAGGGCAGCATCTCGGGGGCGAGGACGGCTGAGGACAGACCGCAGGCGAAGATGACGAAGATCACCAATCCGCCCAGCGGTGCCGCGATGTCCAAGGCGCCCAGGAACAAGGTCATGACGCAGAAAGCGGCCAACCAGAGGAAGAGGAAGAGCGTGCCGGCGGAGATGGTCAGACTGCCGACCCACGTTGCCATGAGGATCACCGCCCCGGCCACCAGGGCCGACATGACAACGGTCGAGACTAGTTGCTTGATGTAGGTGATGGCACGTACTTGGCGTGGAGCCCCTCTAGGCGGGCGCAGGATGAAGAAGATCATGATGGAGACCACCGGCATCATGATCAACGCAGGGAGGATCAGAAGCAGCGAACCCAGGGCCCCGCCGCCGATGTCTACAGCATGGATGACCGTGACGTCGACGGTCAGCCCCTTCTGCTGGAGAGCCGCAGTCAGGCTGGACTGCATAGCCGATGCCAGGGTGGCATTCTTGCCCTGGTTGATGATCAGCTGGATGTGGGGTGCCGGGGCGCCACCACTGGACGCGGCGAGCTGATCCTGGGTCAAGGTGGCTGGGAGGATGATCGCACCGTAGTAGTCATTATTGTCCATTGCCTGGTCAAGGGCAGCCTGGTCGTCCACCTGGGTCCACGCGATCGGGGACGGCGTGGATGTCATGGCCGACACCACTGAGTCGCCAACACCGGACATGCCCTCGCGAGTCGGCACCCCCTCATCCAGGTTCACGATGGCGAAGGGCACGTCCTTCGGCGCCGCGTGCAGCATGGGGTACAAGACCAGGGCCAAGACGCAGAACACACCGATGATGCCAACGATGGGGAGTACGAAACGCTTATTGCCTAACCTGTCTAGCGGAGCATCCATGATGACGTCCCTTTCCGGTTCCGACACGCCATGAATCATGACGGGTGAATACTGCACACTTTACATGTTCGCGGTCGTTGAGATATCGCTCTCACAGATCGGTGATGTGGGGGTGTGACTCCTGGCAGTCTGGGCAGATCCCGGAGAATTCGGTGATGTGGGTGATCTCCGCGAATCCGTACTGGTGGGCGACGGATTCGGCCCACTGTTCGACCACGGTGCCGGTCACTTCGATCGTCTGGCCGCAGTCACGGCAGACGAGGTGGTGGTGATGATGGGAGGAGCAGCGCCGGTAGGCGGATTGTCCGTCGGTGGTGAGGACGTCGAGATCACCGGTTTCGGCCATGGCGGTCAGGGTTCGGTAGACCGTGGGCAGGCTCACCGGTGTTCCTCTGGTCCGCAAATGGTCGTGAATCTGTTGGGCGGTGAGGAATTCGGATCGGGTGCACAGGTAGTCCCAGATCAGCGTTCTTTGGCGAGTACGGCGGGGCTGATCAGCGGCAGCCTTGGTGAGGCCGGTGTCTTCCCGGTCATCAGTCGGGGTCTTGGCCAGGGGCGGGTCAGTGCTGGTCATAGTGGTCCTGATGGGGGGAGTGCAGTTCGCCGGAGTGGATGTAATCGATGTGGTCGCCGTGGCGGACCATGTCGTGTCCGCAGCCCGGGCCGTGGACATGGACGTGTTCCGCGACCGGTTCGTGGACGGCGGGCAGGGGATCGGTGGCATCCTGGTTGCGGTGCCAGTGGCGGTGCAGCAGGCCGGCCAGCGGCCAGGAGACGATGAAGAAGGCGATGGTGATCAACACGATCATGGCGCCGGGGGCCAGATTGGCGTAGATGGACGCGAGGTATCCGCCGAGAGAAGCGATCAGGCCGATGCCCATCGCCCCCCACATGCCGCGCCAGAAACCACGGAAGATGTTCTGCGCGGCGGCGACCGGGATGACCATCAGCGCGCTCACCAGCAACAGTCCCACTGTTCTCATGGCCGTGGTCACGGTGATGGCCGCGAGAACGACGATGACGTAGTTGTACACCCGTACTGGCAAGCCCAGAGTCTTGGCGAAGTCCTCGTCGGCGCTGAGGGCGAACAACTGCGGGGACAGGCCCAGGGCAACCACCAGGATCAGGATCGTCAACCCGCCCACAACCCACAGGTCCGAGGGTGAAATCGTGTTGAGTGAACCGAACAGGTAGCTGGACAAACCTCCTGCGCCCTGACCGGCCACGGAGGCCATCAGGACCCCTGCCGCCAGGCCGCCATAGAAAAGGACGGCCAGGCCGACATCCCCGGTGGCCCGCCCGGATTGGCGCAGGGCTTCGATCAGGATCGCTCCCACCATACAGATGGCCACCGCCCACGGCAGGGGAGCCGTGCCTGTCATGAGGGCCAAGCCGACACCGGCGATGGCGACGTGTCCTAAGCCATCCCCCAGCAGGGACAATCGGCGTTGGACGATGTACGTCCCGATGGTGGGTGCCGACAACCCGACCAGGGCGGAGGCCAGGAGAGCACGCTGGATGAAGGCGAAGGCTAGGAGGTCCATTGCGGCTCCATTCCCGTCAGGAGATGGGTGTACTGGGGGGCGGGCGTCTCGTGGGGGTCGTGCGCAGCTGGCGGTGTCAGGGGACCGTCGTGGACCAGGCGGCCTTCGCGCAGGACCAGGCAACGGTCGATGCTGGAGGATAGCGCCTCGGTTTCGTGGAGGACGACCAGCAAGGTGGCCTCGGATCGGGTCAGGGTGGCCGCGATCTCGCCCTGGTTGGCGATGTCGACACCGGCGAAGGGCTCGTCCATGATGATCAACTGCGGATGATTGACGATCCCGCGGGCGATCAAAACACGCTGCTGTTGGCCTCCGGACAAGTGGAGATACAGTTCGTGTGCCTGATCGGCGAGCCCGACCAGGCTGAGGGCCTCCATGACAGCCGCTTTCTGTCGTGACCCGACCCAGCCCACGGCCCGTTTGGCCAGGGTGCCCGATGCGACGACCTCGGAGACTGTGGTGGAGTGCAGGGACACCGAGGCGCGCTGCGGGACGTACCCGATCTTGTCCCACGCGGAGAACTTCTCCAAGGGCTGGCCCAGCAGAACCACGGTGCCGAGTTGGCGGCGGTACAGCCCGAGGATCGCCTTGACCAGAGTGGATTTCCCCGACCCGTTGGCTCCCAGCAGGCCGACCGTCTGGCCTTGAGCGACGGTGAAGCTGATGTCCTTCAGGATGGGCAGCCCGCCCAGGCTCAGGCTGAGGGCATTCACCTCGATGAGGTTCATGCGCATCCATTCGCTTGGCGCAGGGCCGTCAGGTTGGAGGCCATGATTTGGGCGTAGTCGCTGCCCCGCGATTGGCTCGTCAGTCCTTCGATGGGGTCGAGTTGGTCGGTGGCCAAACCAAGGTCACTGGCGATGGTCTGGGCTAGCGAGGGTGAAGTCAGAGGTTCGAAGAAGACAGTGGTCAGGCCCTTGTCCTGGACGATCTGATGGATGTCGGCGATTCGGTCGGGACTGGGCTCGGCGTCGGGTGACAGACCTTCGATGGAAATCTGCGTCAGGTTGTAGCGCTCGGCCATGTAGCCGAAGGCCGCGTGGGTGGTGAGAAAATCAGTGCGCTGGCAAGAGGCTAGGCCTGTTGTGTACTGGGAGTCGATCCCGGTCAGGGTGAAGGTCAGCGTGACAAGGCCTTGGGTGTACGTCGGCTGGTTGGCCGGGTCGATCTGGATCAGCTTCTGGGCGATGGCCTGGGCCACGGTGATCATCTTGGTCGGGTCGAGCCAGATGTGGGGATCGAGGTTGCCCGAGCCCACGTCGTCGATCCCAGTCCCGTGGTCTTCCAGCGGCACCACGGTGGTCGTGTCGATCGTGTTGGCCGGCTTGCCCTGCTGGACTGCGGCGTCGACGGCCGGTTGCAGCCCGGCTTCGTAGATTGTCAGGTCCGACTTGGCGATGGTGGCGACCTGCTGGGCGGTCAATTCAAGGTCGTGGGGCTCCGCGCCCGGCTGGGTCAGGTCGGTCACGGTGACCGCGTTTCCCCCGATGGTCTGGACCAAATAGGCGTACGGATACAGTCCCACGACGACGGACAATGTGTGGGGTGAGGCCGGGGGGGCTGCCTGGCATCCCGCCAGCAGCAAGGGCACAATCGCGACGACGGTCAGGATGCGAAGTTTCATGAGAATCATTATCAATAAGGATGTGGATGGTGTCAACTTCACGCTGAAATTCGCTGAGGTGGACAAGTGATCAGGCTAAAATAGCATCGTGCTACAACCCGACATCTTCAAAGCCAACGATATACGCGGCATTGTCGGCCAGGATTGGGATGCTGAGGGGGCGTGGGCCATCGGATGTGCGTACGCCATGCTGCAGCCAGAACGAAAGATCGTTGTCAGTCGGGACATGCGGATCACCGGTCCGGAAATTCAAGCGGCATTTGTACGTGGGGTGACCCAGGGCGGGATCGGCGTGGTGGATATCGGACTGGCCTCGACCGACGGTTTGTGGTTCGCCTCCGGTTCGCTTGATCGTCCGGGGGTGCAGATCACATCGAGTCACAACCCCAGCGCGTACAACGGGATGAAATTCTGCGAAGCGGCGGCCAAACCGGTGACACCCGACTTCCTGGCCACCTTGGCCGGCCTGGCTGTGGACATTGACAGCGGTGTCCGCCAGCCTGTCCAGGCTCCGCATCCGGGCACGGTTGAGCATCGGGACACGTTGGACCAGTACGTCAGGTTCCTTGTGGAACTGGTCGACTTGGAGGGCATGAGGCATCTGAAGGTTGTCGTCGACGCGGGTAACGGCATGGGTGGACAGACGGCTCCGGCTGTGCTGTCCCATCTGGATGTCGACCTTGTCGGCCTCTATCTGGACCTCGATGGCAGATTCCCCAACCATCAGCCCAATCCGTTGGAACCGGAGAACCTAGTCGACGCGCAAAACGCCGTCAGGGCTCATCGGGCTGACATCGGGTTCGTCTTCGACGGGGACGCGGACAGGGCTTTCATGATCGACGAGCAGGGCGAGGTCGTCACCCCGTCGGCCATCACCGCCTTGATCGCGGTCGACGAGCTGGGCCTTGAGCCCGGTGGGACGATCGTCATCAACACCATCACCTCTTCGGCGGTGCCTGAGATCGTCGCCGAGCACGGGGGTCAGGTGGTCACCTCGCGCGTGGGGCACACGTACATGAAGGCACTGATGGCTGAACACAACGCCATTTTCGGCGGCGAACATTCGGCCCATTACTATTTCCGTGACTTTTTCGGGGCGGACACGGGCATCCTGGCGGCTCTGCATGTCTTGTCGGCCCTGGGGAAGTCCGACCAGCCCTTGTCGTCTTTGGTGCGCCAGTACACCCGGTACACCTCGTCCGGCGAGATCAATTCCCACGTACGCGACCAGCAGGCGTCGATGACTCTCGTCGCCGAGGCTATGGGCAAGGATGCCAGGCTGGAGTGGGGTGACGGGGTGAAGATCCTGGGCGACCAGTGGTGGATATCCTTGCGGGGGTCGAACACCGAACCCCTGCTGCGACTGAATGTGGAAGCCCGCGACCCGGATCTGATGGCCCGGCTGCGCGATCGTGTGCTGGATCTGGTGAAGGAGAACTGATGGCCTTGGAATTGGACTCGACCCTGTTGGAGATCCTGGCTTGTCCGATCTGCCACTCGAATCTGAGCGTGGACTATGACGCCAAGGAACTGGTATGCAATTCCGTGTCGTGCGGATTGGCGTACCCCATTCGCGGCGGGATTCCGGTCATGCTCGTCGAAGAAGCCCGTGACACGCGACTGCCTCCCAGGCGGTCCTGATCTGGCACGGCCATGTTCGACGATTCATTGTTGGATGATCCCGTGGCCTTGCTGGCCAAGGGGGAGCGGGTTCGCGCCCTGGCTCTGACCGGTGCCCGGATCAGGCTGGAGCACACCGACGAACTGTTGGACATCGCCTCTCATCTGGGGGGGGTTCGCCCCCGGTCGGTGGTGGCCATCGGGGCGGAGGCACGCTTGATCAGGGCTGTGGTCGAGCCGTCCTGTCCGGTTCCGTGTGTTGCGTGGCCGATGACGGTGCTGCCACCGTGGGCCGGGCCTCTCGACCTGGTGATCGTCCTGGCCGGAGCCGACGCACGTCTGTTGCCGGCCTGCGTGGAGGCTCACAAACGAGGTTGCTGGCTGCTCGTCGTCGCCCCACAAGGGTGCCCGATCCTGGACGAGTCGGTGTCGATGGAAATGTTGCCGACTCATCAGGACGATCCATTCGTGTCGGCGTTGCTTGCTCTGAAAGTCCTGGACTTGCTGGACTTGGGCCCCGGACTGGACCTGGAGGACACGGCAGCGGCCCTGGACGCGGTGGCCGAGACCTGTGGGCCACGCCACGGGCTGGAGGTCAATCCGGCCAAGAACCTGGCCTGTGCGCTGGCCGATGTCGTGCCACTACTGTGGGGAGGATCGGTCCTGGCGGCGAGGGCTTCGCGGCGTGTGGCCGAGGCCTTGCGTGACGTCACCGGACTGCCTGTTCTGGCAGCAGACGAGCATGCTCTGGCCCCTCTGCTCCTGAAGTCCGAGCCTCGTGACCTGTTCGCGGATCCGGTCGAAGGGGGGCCGGATGTCACCCGGTTCTGCCTGCTCATCCTCGACGACGAGGAGTATGTCCCCTATGGCGTGGACCTGGCCCGGCTGGCGGAGAGCCGGGATGTCCGGGTGGAGACGATCCGGTGCATGGACGGTAACCCAGTCGAACGGTACGCCAGTTTGTTGCATCAGGGGCTGTTCGCGGCCGCGTACCTGGATCTGGCCACGGTGAGAGAATAGAGCCTGCCGGCTTTGTGGCAGTGAAAAGGAGTCGTCATGAAACAGGTTGTGGTTCTGAACGGGGTCAATCTGGGGCGTTTGGGCGTCCGCGACCCAGGCGTCTACGGCTTGGTGACCTATGCCCAGTTGGCGGAACACCTGGTGGGCACGGGTTCCGGTCTCGGCTTGACAGTCGATGTACGCCAGACAGATTCGGAACAGGAGATGATCTCCTGGCTCCACGAGGCGGCCGACCGTGGCACACCGGTGGTGATCAACCCGGGGGCGTGGTCGCACTACTCGTACGCCCTGGCTGACGCGGCTCGTGAGGTTCCGTTCCTTGTCGAAGTGCACATTTCCAACATTCATGCGCGCGAGGAGTTCCGGCATCATTCCGTGATATCGGGCGTGGCCACCGGCGTCATCGCGGGGCTCGGCCTGGCCGGGTACGACTATGCGCTGGCCCACGTGGCAGCCACTGTGGGCGACCAGCCCGGTGACGCGCAGCACCGCGCGTGACGAGTGGCGCCGTGGCGACAGCGAAACAAACCTTAGTTCTTGGTACGGATCTGGTGAAGCATCATCTCGGCGGGTCGTGGTCCTTTGGACTCGACCATGCTCGTACTCGCTTGGGATGCTGCCACTATGCCGACCAGACGATCACCTGCTCGCGCTACTTGGTGGCCTACCTGGCCGACGACGAGGTCGAGCAGGTGATCCTCCATGAGATCGCCCATGGGCTGGTGGGACCTCAAGCGGGACACTCACGGGTGTGGAAGAAGCAAGCGCGCGCCTTGGGGTACGACGGTGGCCGTACCATCGACGTGCCTGAGGCCAGACTGTCGGCCCGGTGGCGCGGGGTGTGCGTGGCGGGGCATGAGGTCTTGCGCCACCGCCGGCCGTCGGGACCGGTCTACTGCGGGACCTGTGCCCGAGCCGGTGTGAGGCGGGCGATCACCTGGCAGGACCGGGGGTTGGATCTGCTGGCGCGTGGGTGAGGGTCCGTTTCCTGACCCACAAGGGAAGTACCACCAGCCCCTTGCGCTGCGCGTGGACAAGCAGCAAGATGCCGAGCGCTCCGAGCAGGACCACGGGAACAATCGACCCCTCCAGGCCGAATGAGCCGCCGGAGAGGATGTCGGGGCCCGACCAGGTGCTGGTCAGCCAACTGTTCTGTGCCCCGCTGCCTGACACGCGCGATCCGAAGATCGGACCCTCGGTGATATTCCAGGCGAAGTGCAGCCCTATGGTCCACCACAGGGACCGGGTCAGCGTGTAAACGGCGGCGAAGAGGATCCCCGCTTCAATGGCGATGGCGATGCCGCCCCACAAGGATCCGTCGGGATTGGACCAGTGCATCAGGCCGAAGAACAGCCCGGAGACGAGCACCGCTCCCCAGGTGCCCAATCCTTCCTCGACGAGGCGGAAAAGGATGCCGCGGAACAAGATTTCTTCGGCCACGCCGGCCACGACTCCCATCGTCAGTAGGTCAGACCATGGCGCGTACGACAGATTGAAGCCCGTGATCCGGTAGGTGCCGATCAGGGCCAGAACGCCGACGCACACCGCTACCAGGATGAGGCCCAGGAGCATGCCCTTGAGGGCCCCGAGGGCTCGGCGTGGCTGAAGTTCATGGGGCCAAACGCGCCGTTCGGTGAGCATGACGAGCACCAGGTAGGCGAGCAGGGCGCCGAACAGTTCCATCATCTGTGGCGTGGAGTTCGCCATCGGGGTGTCGGGTGTGACGGCGAAACTGATGGAGTAGTACAGCAGGACGCCGACAATGTAGACCAGGATGAAGAGCCCTCCCCGCACCCAGGCGGAGTTTCGTACTGGTGTCACCGATGGGTACGGACGATGGGGGTGGTCCTCGGTCAGCAGATCAGACGCGCGGATCCGGGGAGCCTGTTCGCCCATCAAGCCCAGCACTGTCATGGGACCTCCTGTTGATTTCTGAAAGTCGAGTATAGGGGATGGGGGTGGGAACCCTCGTCCTTGTTGTCGCCATCACAGCGGACGGCCATGACGGGAATGCTTCTTCTCCAGTACGGATGTGAGCGGGAGTTTCCCGGATGCACCGATTGCTGGCGTCGCGTAGCAGCCATGGGATTCGGGAGTAATCTGGTTCACGTGGTGGGTCGTGTCAGGCTGGTTCATCGGGGCCGGTGTCCGAATCATCTCAGACGCCTGGGTGCGGGCAGTCCGCTGGGAAGGAACTGAGAAGTGCCAGTGAGCATCGAACGACACCGGCACCTGCCGGGCGTCGTGACGACGATTCTCGCCTGGGTGGTAGTCGGAGCCCTCGCGAGCGGCGTTTCGGGATGTTCTCAGGCTTCGGGCCAGGCTGGCTCCACACCGAGCACACCGGTCGTCCTGCCTGACCATGGCCGGTCCTTGTCCCAACTCGGATTGGCCAACGGGCCTGCGAATGACATCTGGCTCCCGGCAGGAGTGACACTGACGTACACCGCTGATCAGCCGAATCTGTTGATCGTGGTCGGACCAGCGGCCCAGGCTTCTGACGTGCAGGAGTACCTCACCCAGACTCTTCCGGGTCTGGGCTGGGCCATCACGGGCAATGCGCCCGGTGGCGTGACCTTTCAGGATGGGCCCTGGCGTGGAGCCTATGCGCTCGGCACGGATTCATGGGCGTTGACGGTCCGCGACGATTGATGTCACAGACGCCGTAAGAAGTCGGCGTCGTCATCCGGGGCTTGGGGCGGCAGGGACCCGGTGTCGATCGGACGCCCGAAAATCCACCAGGCCACCATTCCGAAGATAGGCACGACGAGGACGATGACCAGCCAGAGGAATTTCGGCAACACCCGTACTCGCTCGGAGTCGGACTGGACCACGTGCACAGCTGTGTAGATCGTGCACGCGATGAAGAGCAGTAACGGAAGACCCCGTGTCATGAAAGCAATTCTACGTGATCTGTCAATTCCACAGTTATTGCTGCCAGTGGATCCGGGCTGGCCCCGAATGCACCGGCTGCGACGCCAGCAATCGGTGAATCCGGGCTTGATAGGGATTAATCCCCATGGAAGCAGCATTGGTGAGGTGTGTTAGCATCGTGTCTGGAGACTTGAGGTCTGCCTAGGATTCGTGCGATACCTGGAGGGCGGCAGGCCAGGGAACAAGGGGTAATGTCATGGGGATGCTATCTCGTTGGTGGAGAAAAATCCTTTCTGTGGGATCCGTCGTCGTCCTGGCGACTGGCTTCACAGCGATGGCCATCGCCGGCCAGGGATTCCCGGTCGCGCAGGTGAATCTGAACGATTCCGGAGTGTGGGTGACAAGCCAACAACTCCAAGCCGTGGGCCGTTTCAACTATGCTGCCCAACAACTCGACTCCATCGCGTATGTCACAGACATGTCTCATTTCGATGTCCTCCAAGAAGGCGCGACTGTTTTTGTCGTCGACCGGGACGACGGCTCCGTCGCTCCGCTCAACCCGGCGAACCTGACGCTGGGACACACCATGATGCTGGGCGGGGGGACTGATGTCGAACTGGGTGGTGGGATGGTCGGGATATTGATTCCGGGCAAAGGCTCATTCTGGCTCCTGCCAGCGGCCATGGTCCAAGGTTTCGATCCCGAATCGCCAGCCACGCCAGCCATTCTCACCGACCTGCCCAAGAACGCGGTGATGGCCGTGGGCCAGGACGGGACGGCATACGTCGTCGATCCTGGAGCCGGAGTGGAAAAGACAGTACGCGTGGACTCAGACGGGTCCAACCCCGTCGTGACGGACCAGGCCATGAATGGCCTGCTGGCCGATGGAACCTATGCCATGACGGTGGTCGGCGCCCAACCAGTACTGCTCAGCCAGCAGGATTCCACGCTCCACCTGGCCAGCGGGAAGACAGTGGGTGTACAAGCCAATGAAGCGGCAGTCGACGCGACCTCGGTCTCGCTCCAGATGGTCTCGGCGGCGGCGAGTTCGGTGGTGTACCAGACACCGACCGCACTGGTCTCCCAACCCCTGAACGGCAGCCAGGCCAGTGTCACCCAGGCTGATGACGCCGGGGGAGTCCAGGTGGCCAATCCACCGGTCCAACTCGACGGGTGCACGTACGCCGTCTGGTCTGCCACCGGTGCCTTCCTACGCGATTGCCCTGGCGACAGCAATGATCTGACCACCACCATCGGCCCGATCTCCGCCACCAGCGACCTCAGGTTTCGCGTCAATTGGGGGCACATCGTCCTGAACGAACTCACCTCGGGCGCGGTGTGGTCTGTGGCCGACCGAGTGGTCAAAGTGGACAACTGGAATTCCATGATGGATGCGGACAAGGGCGACCAGGACACCCAGGCCAAGGAAGAGATCGACGAATCTGTCAAGCCTGACCGCAGTGCGGAGAACCATCCTCCCCAGGCTGTGGACGACCAGTTCGGCGCCCGCCCGGGGTCGTCTGTGCTCTTGCCCGTGGTGGAGAACGACACCGACGAGGATGGCGACCTGTTGACGGCCTCCCTGGTCGGCGACGCCCCCGCGGGCACGCAATTATCCTTGGTCTATTCCCAATCCGTCTTTCAGATGACCCTTCCTCCCACTGCGTCGGGAACACTCGGTTTCACCTATCAGGTCTCGGATGGCCGCGGTGGCACGTCGGACGCCCATGTCGAGGTGGATGTTCATCCCGATGCTGTCAACGACCCGCCGGCCCCGATCCGGGCTACGTCGTTGACCGTGACCAGTGGCCACACGGTGTCGTACAACGTCTTGTCCAACTGGCGTGACCCAGACGGTGACACCATCTTCCTCGTCGGGGCCACCTGCCCGCCCGAGGACTCGGTCCAGGCCCTGGAAGACGGCTCTTTGGCTTTTCAGGACGGCGGGATTTCCACGGGTGTGAAAACGATTCACATCCAGGTCTCCGATGGACGTACGGTCGCGGATGGCGAGGTCACGGTGAACGTCCTGCCGCCGGGGAACCGGCCTCCCGATCCGACCCCCGATCTAGTTTCCGGCACGGTGGGCTCCCAGATCGTCATCCATCCGTTGGACAATGACACCGATCCGGACGGTGATGCCCTGCAGTTGACCAGTGTCAGTTCGGACCCGAGGTGTTCGGTGGCGGCCGACACTGTCGCGGGAACCATCACGGCGGTCTGTGACGAAGCGGGGTCGGTGTACTTGACGTACACCGTCACCGACGGGCCCTCGACCAATCAGGAGAGCTGGATTCGCCTTCTCGTCCTGCCCGCACCCGACCAGGACGCGCTTCCAGTGGCCGTTCCGGACACGGTTCTGGTCTCCGCCGGACAGGAGACCTATGTCAATGTCTTGGACAATGACGTCAACCCCATGGGATATCCCTTGGTCGTGACCTCGGTGGACGCGACCGCCGACCTGCCGTTCGTGGTGTCGGTCATCGATTATGACCGAGTGAAGATCACCCCCCAGAAGGATTTCACCTCGCCGGTCAGCTTCGACTACACGATCTCCAATGGAAAGGGGTACGCCACCAGTCGCGTCACCGTGGTCCCCATACCGGCTCCCGACCGCATCATGTCGCCAGTGGCCGCAGACGACCAGGTGACGGTCCGGGTGGGCGACATCGCCACCGTCGACGTCCTGGCCAATGACTCTCAGCCCAATGGGATTCCGCTGAAGTTGCTGCCCGATCTTTCCCAGACTCCCAATCCCGACACCGAAGCCCTGGTGTTCGCGTCCGGCAACGTGGTGCGGGTCCATGCCCGTCAGACTCCGGGAACCTACACCGCTTTGTACCAGGTCGCGAACCAGACCGGGTCGGCCGAACCCGACACGGGCCGGCTGACGATCCACGTCGTCTCTGACGACACCGGAAACGACGCTCCCAAGCCCAAACAGGTGGAGGTACGCACACTGGCCGGACGTGAGGTGGCCGTCACCATTCCGCTCGACGGCATCGATCCCAACGGTGACTTCGTCTCCCTGGTGGGCATAGGCTCGGCTCCTTCCCAGGGGCTGATCACCGCCGTCAGTTCGACCGGGTTCGTCTACTCCCCGGGGGACACCACGACCGGCGCCGACTCCTTCACCTACGTCGTCCGCGACCGCAAGGGGCTGGAAGCCACAGGCCAAGTCCTGATCGGCATCGCTCCGGCCAGTGACCAGAACGAACCCCCCATCGCTGTCACGGACACGGTGGAGACCAGGCCGGGGCGTCAGGTCATCGTGCCGGTAACCGACAATGACGTCGACCCGAATGGCAACTCATGCTGTTCGCTGGTGGCCGGCTCGGCAGCCTCCGACAGTTTCACCGCCACGACTCAGGGCAACGATGTGCTCATCACCGCTCCCGGGCAGTCCGGGTCGTACTGGGGGACCTACGCGATCACCAACGGCGTCGGCTTGCAGAGTACGGGCATCATCACGGTGACGGTCAGCCCGGATGTCAGCTTGAAAGCCCCGATTCTCGGCGACGACACGGTCTCGTTGACTGATGCTCTCACCCACACATCGGTGGACGTGTCAGTACGGGACAACGACCGCGATCCCGACGGTGACGTGAGCCAGGATTACGTCACGGTGGCCGATCCGTCTGTCAGTGTCAACGATGGCCTGGTCACGGTGCCGATCACGACTCAACTGCAGATCATCGACTACTCACTGACCGATCCGGATGGCCTGGTCGGCCACGGATTCATCACCGTCCCGGGAGTGGACACGATTCCACCCCAGTTCAACGCGTCCGCCAATCCGCTTCAGGTCAAACAGGGTGAGTCTGTGACAGTGTCCTTGTCGGACTACGTCGTCGTGCGCTCCGGGCGTACTCCCAAGGTGACCCAGGCTGACAAGGTCTCGGCCTGGAACGGGTCGGCTGAAGCGCCCTCCTCGACTCAAGTCACCTTCCACGCCCCTGCCGATTACACGGGTCCCGCGGCCATTCTGGTCGAGGTGACCGATGGGACCAGCCTGGAGGACGACACCGGGCTGACGACGATGATCACGATTCCCGTCACGGTTCTGCCCTCGGACCAGGTCCATCCCCAGCCCGTGATTGCGATGGGCAACGCCTCGGTCACGGTCGAAGCGGGACAGTCGGCGCCGGTCGCTCTGGCTCCCCTGGTGAAGGGCGCCGACCCGACCAGTCACCTGTCGTTCACCGTGGCCCAGCCGGTCAATGTCAAGGGGATGACCAGCGCGATCAGCGGTGGGACACTGACTGTCGCCGCCGATATCACGGTGGCCAAGGCGACGAAAGCCACGGTGACAGTCGAGGTCACCGATGGCCGGTCGACCACTCAGGCTCAGATTTCTGTGACCGTCGTCGGGACCACCAAGCCGCTGCCCGTGGCCGTTGACGACCAGGTCCCGAAAGCCAGCCAGGGGGTGGCGACCTGCGTGCCGGTGACGGCGAACGACGTGAATCCTTTCCCCGGTACGAACCTCAGTGTTGTCGGCGCAGTCGTCGAATCTGGACAAGGCACAGTCAGCACGGGCTGCGACGGCAATGGCGTCTTGGTGACTCCAGCCGATGTTTTCCTGGGACAGATGGTGGTCCGGTACACGATCCAGGACCAGACCGGGGATCCGGATCGCCAGGCTCAGGGCCGCATTTATCTGACGGTGCGAGGACGCCCCGCCGCGCCCAGCGGTGTCAGCGTGGTCCAGATCGGCGATCAGCAGGCCACGTTGAAGTGGACACCGCCGGATAACCATGGCGCGGCCATCACCGGCTACACGGTGACAGGGGTTCCGGGGTACACCAAACAGTGCCCAGGGACGACCTGCGTCCTCGACGGCTTGACGAACAACACGACCTATACCTTCACTGTCACGGCGACGAACGAGGTGGGCGTGTCCGATCCCTCCCTGGCGTCTCAGGAGGTACGTCCGGATGCCGTCCCCGACCCCATGCCGACTCCGGGGATCAACTGGGGTGACCAGTCCGTGAGGGTGACCTGGCCGGCAGGCACCAGTCGCGGGTCGCCGATCACTTCGTACAATCTGCGTATTTCTCCGGCGCCGCCGTCCGGCCAGCAGGTCGTCACGGGGGTGACGGGGCTCAGCTACACCTGGACCGGGCTGAAAAATGGCACGGCCTACAAGGTGCAGGTCTGTGCGGTCAACTCAGCCCCGGATGTGTGTACTGATCCCAGTCAGTGGTCGGCGTACTCTATGGAACAAACCCCGGCTGGTCCGCCTGCCGCTCCGTCCGCGCCGACGTGGACCCGGCTCGACCCGGTCGGCAATGAGGGCCGGGCACAGGTGTGCTGGAACGCTCCCTCGGATAACGGGGCAGCGATCTCGACGTACACACTGACATCGTCAACGGGCAATGTGTACACCGTCTCTGCCACCGGGACCCAGGTTTGCCAAACGACGACCTTGTCGACCAGCCAGAACGAATACACCTTCACTGTCTCCGCGACCAACAAGGCTGGGACAGGGACGGCCTCGACCCCGTCTGCCGGGTTCCGGTCGATCGTACCGCCCGGAGCGGTGTCGGGCCTGACCAGTTCGGACCAAAACGGCAGTTGTGCGCTGTCCTTCACGGCGGCCCCGCTCAATGGCGCCAAGGCCTCCGAGGTGTCGTACCGCTGGCAGGCCTCGAACGGTGCCTCGGGCTCCTTCGGTGCGTCGACGTCTGGGACGGCGGCCCTGCCGAACAGCAACACCGGGTACACCATCCAGGTGTGGGCTGAAACCACTGTTCAATCCGTCAGCCAGGATGGTCCGAAGACCAGTGTCCAGAATTGCCGCCCGTACGGCCCGCCCAATCAGCCTGGCGCCAACGCATCCCAGAACGGTGATGCAGTGAGCGTGTCGTGGACTATGCCGGCGGAGAACGGGAGGGCGATCTCCAACCTGGAGGTGAACATCGATTCCGGTGGATGGACATCCGTGGGGGCGACGAACGGCTCCCAGTCGGTGGGCAGCACCTGTGAGCAGAGCCACACCGTCCAGGTACGGGCGGTCGACGCCCAAGGGCAGACCAGTTCGGTGGCCACTGCGAGCGCGACTGCGGCCGCCTGCCCGGCGCCTCCCAGTTGTACGTATCACGTCTCCGGGCCCACATCGGTGTCCATCACGTTCTCCAACATGCCGGCGGATGCCACCCAGTGGTGGAAGTACACCGATTCGGGGTGCGGGTCGAACAACGGCCAGCCCCCCGGGTGCTTCGTCCATCCCGGTTCAGGAACCTTCATGGTGGGAGGATGGAAGGCTGGCGTGAACTTGCAGACCCATGCCGTCTACTTCTGGTTCGCCCATGGCGATTCAGGTTCATCAAAAATTGTCGATTGTACACCCGCATGACAACGGCAACCCTGGCGACTCCTCGCCGATATCTCCCGGAAAGGACATCGTGACCCATGACCATGACTCCCGATGAAGCCCAGTGGTTCGCCCAGGCTGTCACCCAAATCGTCGCCAACGTTGGCAAGGCCGTGTTGGGCAAGGACCGCGAAGTACGCTACGCGGTCACCGCCCTGCTGGCCGAGGGCCACATCCTCCTGGAGGATGCCCCGGGCACCGGCAAGACTCAATTGGCCCGGGCGCTGGCGGCCACCGTCGCTGGGACGAGCAAGCGTATCCAATTCACCCCCGACCTGTTGCCGACCGATGTCACAGGCGTGACAGTCTTCGACCAGCGCAAAGGCGACTTCGAATTCCTGCCCGGGCCGGTGTTCACCCACATTCTGCTGGCCGATGAGATCAACCGCGCGTCGCCCAAGACCCAGTCGGCTCTTCTGGAAGTCATGGAGGAGGGCCAGGTCACCGTCGATGGCGTGACGCGGAAGGTGGGCCGCCCTTTCATGGTCATCGCGACCCAGAACCCGATCGAGCAAGCCGGGACTTACCGCCTCCCCGAAGCGCAGTTAGACCGTTTCTTGATGAAGACCTCCATCGGCTACCCGGACATGGCCCATACCGTCGAAATCCTGTCGGGAGCGGCGGTGAAGAACCGTTCCTCTCTGGTCTCCCCGGTCATCCCCGCCGACAAAGTGGCGGAAATGGCCGATCTCGCCACAACAGTGCACGTCGCGGATGCCGTACTGACCTATATCGCGACGGTGGCCCAGCAGACCCGCGCGAGTGAGCAGACCCGCATCGCAGTCTCAGTACGAGGGGCTCTGGCCATGACCAGGACGGCGAAAGTGTGGGCGGCCTCCCAAGGGCGGCCTTATGTCACCTGCGACGATGTGAAAGACCTCGCGCATCAGGTGTGGGACCACCGGCTCATCCTCGACCCCGAGGCTGAATTCGCCGGTGTCACTGCCGCTTTGGTCATCGACCGGGTCCTCGCCGAAGTGCCCGTTCCCACCACCGGGATCACCCCATGACTCCTCCCGTTCCCACCAGGGCAGTGCCGGGCCGGGGCCGGTCGCCGCGACCGGCCGGCCGGGTGAAGGCTGCCCACGCCAGCGATGCAGCGCCCTGGTCGAGGGCGCCCTCCAGACTGGCGTTAGATCGTCGACCGGTGCTGGACCAAGCGCCACACCTCTGGTCTCCAGTACGCCGTGGCGCACAGACTGTGGGCCGGTACCTCCGCCCGGCGGTCGAGGAGGCCCGGCCCATTCTGGGGATCATCCAGCCCATCGGCTGGGTGGTGATCGCGGTGGTCGTGGCAGCCCTGGCGGTGGGGGACTGGCTGCACTGGCATGAATTCTTGGTCATTGGCTTGTTCTTGCTCGTCCTGGTGGTGGGTTCGGTCTACTTCGTCCTCGGCAGGGTCTCGTATTCGGTCCAGGTCGACATGACCCGGTTGAGGGTCCGGGTGGGCGACGACGCCCACGGCGGGCTCACGGTGCGCAACACATCGGCCAGACGCTTGCGCCCCTCGGTTTTCCTCGTACCCATCGGTCAGGCCACACGGGTCTTCGATGTCGGCCACCTGACCGGCCACGATTCTTTCTACGAGTCCTTCGGGGTGGACACCAGCCAGCGGGCGGTCGTCCCTCTCGGGCCAGTACGATCCTCGCGCGGCGACGGGCTGGGGCTGTTGAGGCGGGAGCAGAAGTGGACTGAGGTCCAGGAGTTGTTCATCCACCCGAGGACCGTCTCCTTGGCGGACTCGTCGGCTGGGTTCCTGAGGGATTTGGAGGGCCGGCCGACCGACACCTTGTCCTCTTCGGACATCGCCTTCCACGCGCTGCGAGATTACGTGGTGGGCGACGACCTGAGACACGTCCACTGGAAGACCTCCGCCCGCACGGGCAGGCTGGTCGTGCGCCAGTTCGAGGAAACCCGTCGTTCCCACCTGGTCGTCTGCTTGTCCGGTTGTTCATCGGATTATGCGAGCGCGGCGGATTTCGAGTTGGCCGTGTCCGTCGCCGCGTCCCTGGGCCAGCAGGCGATCCTTCAGGAGAAGGACCTGACCATTGCCGTTCCGGGAGGCTTTCTGAACACCGTCACCGGGATGATCATGCTGGATGGTTTCTCACGGTTGGAGTTGGCTGACCGGATCCCGCCGGTGGAAGCGGTTGCACTCGAAGCCGCGAACGCCTCTCCAGACGCGTCGGCGGCCATGGTGATCACGGGAACACAGGTCGAACCGGGCCGGTTGCACGCCGCCTGCTCGCGGTTCGGTGTCGATGTGCTGACCGTCGTTCTGCGGTGTGAGATCGCCGTTCCCATGGGCCGCAGCAGCTTGGGCGACTCTGCGGTGTTAACTCTGGGCAGCTTGAACCAGCTGCCACGGATGATGCGGTCCCTGGAGGTCTGATGCCAGCAGTGAAGCCCCGAACCCTGACATGGCCGGCAGCGGTCGACGCCGTTGCGGTGATGGTCTTGCTGGCGGCGGGGCTGGCGGGGTTCTGGCCAGTGTTCGGTGGGCCGGGCTTCATCCGGCCAGTGGTCTTCGGCATCCTCGTCGGAGCTGGGGCCGCCTGGCTGGGGGCCTGGCGACGGTGGTCGACCTTCACGATGGCCGTGGCGACAGTGGTGTCGTACTTCGTCTTTGGCACGGCTGCCGCTCTGTGGAGCCGGGGAATCGCCCAGCTGGCTCCCAACCTCGCGTGTCTGAAGACGCTGGTTTTCTCCTCAGTGTCGGTGTGGCGGCAGTTCGTCACCGCCACAACTCCGGTAGCCAGCTTCTATCCCTTCATGCTCGTGCCCTTCATCCTCACACTGGTGGCCTCGGTGGCCGCGTTCTCAGCAGCCTGGCGGGCTCGCCACCCCGGAGTCGCGCTGATCCCGGTGGCGGCCCTGACCGCGCTGGTGATCCTGTTGGGTACGTCGAACGCTTTCTTCCCCACCGTCCAGTCGGTGGTCCTGTCGCTGGTCAGCGTCTGCTGGATTGTCTGGCGTAACCACCAGGCCACCGGCGCCATGTCCGCAACTCGCCGCCCATCGTCCCTGGCCGGGGGAGCCTGGCTGGCCAAGGCTGGGGTCCTGTTCGGCGTGGCCACTCTGGTGGCCGGTGTGGCGGGACCGGCGCTCTGCACGGGAATCGACCGGGATGTCTTGCGCAAGCATGTTGTCCCGCCTCTGGACCTGACGGCTTTCGCCAGCCCCTTGATCTCCTTCCGGAACCTGGTCGACACGCAGAAGGACGATGTCTTGTTCACTGTGGATGGATGGAGCCAGGATGACTTGCTGCGCCTGGCCGTGATGGACACCTACGATGGCATGGTCTACAACGTTGGCGAGGCGACCGGAGCCTCCCGCTACGACCGGGTCGGACCGGATCTGGGCGATTCACCCGCACCCTCCCCCGGGCAGCCGGTGACGGTCACGGTCACGGACGATGACTACTCGGGAGTGTGGGTTCCGTCGCTCAGCCAGAACCGGAGCCTCACCTTCACAGGACCTCAAGCCGAGGATCTGTCTTCATCGCTGTATTACAACCCGCAGTCGGACTGCCTGATCGACCCGACGGGGCTGTCGGCGGGGACGTCGTACACGGTCCAGTCTCTGATCCCCACGGCGACTCCCACTGCGGCAACACCTGTCGCCCGAGTGACCTTGCCAGCCCCGCAATGGGTTCCCGATTCTGTCGGGGCGCTGGCGGTCCAGTGGACAGGCGAGGACACCTCGGCCCTGGACCAGGTCAATGACATCGTCGGCACGCTGCGGACGACCGGGTACTTCTCCCACGGCCTGGAATCCGAGGATCCTTCCCTGCCCGGGCATTCGTCGTACCGGATCGACAAGCTCTTGGCCGATCCCTCCAGGATGGTTGGCGACGATGAGCAATACGCCGTTGCTGCTGCCCTGATGCTGATGAAGATCGGGATCCCGGCCCGTGTGGTCATGGGATTCAGAACCGATGCCGATTCCACGCTCGACGGCACAACCTGGTCGGTCAAGGGGTCGGATGCCCATGCCTGGGTGGAGGTTCCCTTCGACGGAGTCGGCTGGTACGCCTTTTTCCCCACACCCGACAAGAACCAACAACCCCAGCAACAGTTGAATCAGTCGAAAGCCAAGCCCAAACCGCAGATCCTCCAGCCTCCGCCATCGACGACCTCGCACGACGACCAGTCTCTGCAAGCCGATCCTGACTCGCAGAACAAGGACCAAAACAAGGAACAGCACCACTCGATCGCCTGGCGTACTGTACTGGCCTTGGTCGGGATGGGCGCCGTGCCTCTCATCGTGATTGTGGGGCCGATGGTGGTCATCATCGTCTGGAAGTCAGCCCGCAGAACTCGGCGCAGAACCGACGCACGCTTGCCCTGGAGAATGGCCTTCGCCTGGCAGGAGATCCTCGACCGGGCGGCGGACCTCGGCACTGTGATCCCGGCTTCCGCCACTCGGCGACAAGCGGCCACGATCGTGTCCAGCGTTTTTGCTCTGGGTACGATGAATGCGCTGGCCGATGCAGCCGATCTTGGCACGTTCAGCGCCTCGCCCCCGACTCCAGCCCAGGCCGATGCTCTGTGGCAGCAGGCTGTCTTGGCGGCCGCGGACCTCGGGCACACACGATCCTGGTGGCGGCGATTCCGGGCCAGGATCGCAGTGACATCCTTGCGTCGGCACGCCAAACCGACCGTCACGATCCCGGGAGGGCCGTAGGAATGCGATCATGTCCTCAGTGTGGGGCTCAGATCCCCGAGTCAGCCGTCGCCTGCCCTGCTTGCGGGCGGTCCGTCCCCTCGAATCCAGCTGGTTTCCTGATCTGGGATGTCCCGGGGACCAGGACCCCGGAGTTCTTCGACCACGGGCAGGCTGATGGCAACCCTTCCCAGGCGGCTCAACCGGCGTCGACACCGCGACCCGAGCCTGCCGTGCGCACAGGACAAACTCAGCTGACCGCTGTCTGCCCACCTCCCACTGCGGCGGTGGCCGCCGTGGCCTCCACGGTCTTGGCCCCGGGCGGATGGACCGGGCCTCGTCCGGGACCAGTGATGGACCGGCCAGCCGTGGCGGGGCCCCCGATGGCCACCCCTGCCGTGGACAGCCTCAGCATCGATTTGGTGTTCGACACCGGCCAACGCATCCACGTGAGCAGCCACGGCCTGGTCGGACGCAACCCGGAGTCGCCAGACCCGTCCGTGGTGTGTACGGCAGTGGACGACCCGGAGCGGTCCTTGTCGAAGACCCACGCCGAGTATGGCCTTGATGACCAGGGGTTATGGCTCAAGGACCGAGGATCCACCAATGGTACGGATCTTGTACGGATGGGGAGCCTGCCCCTCCACCTGGTTCCCGGAGAACCGGTCCGACTGTCGATCGGTGACACCCTGATCCTGGGACGCAGACGATTCCATGTTGAGAGGGCCCGAGAGTCATGACTGTCCTGGATGATGTGAAACTCAGTGTCGCCTCCGCGACCGACATCGGCCACCGCCGTGCCTTCAACGAGGACGCCGTCTTGGCCGAACGCCCTGTGTTCATCGTGGCCGACGGCATGGGCGGCCACGACGCCGGTGACCGTGCCAGTGCCATCGTGATCGATGAGATGAGCAAACTGGGCGCCGACCCCAGCGTCGAAGATGTCCGTGACGCCCTCACCCGGGCCCGCTGGAGCATCGACTCGTTGGAGGCTTCGCACACGTGGAGGGCGGCCGGTACGACGGTCAGCGGCATCGTGCTGGTGCGACAAGACGGCTGGCCGTACTGGCTGGTGATCAATCTGGGGGATTCGCGCACCTACCGTGTCGTCGGTGACACGGTCAACCAGGTGTCCGTGGACCACTCCGAAGCCCAGGAGATGATCGAGGCGGGACGTTTGGACGCCGTTTCAGCCCGGACGTACTCCCGGCGCAATGTCATCACGCGGGTCCTCGGAGCGCGCACCGTCGAGCGGCCCGACTACTGGCTCATTCCGGTCATGGGTCCTGGGCGGTGGATGATCTGTTCGGACGGGCTGACCACAGAGCTGACCGAGACCGAGATCGCCCGCATCGTCACCCAACCGCTCCCGGCCCACGAGGTTGTCACCCAACTGGTCAGCGCCGCCCTGGCCGCGGGCGGGCGCGACAACGTGTCGGTCGTTATCGTGGACGTGGAGGATTTCGCGGGCGATCCGGGCGGGGCCACTGTCGACGACACGATGGGCCTGGCAGACGGCGGCCAGTCCGGCGAGAAAGACCAATCATGAGGTACGCGACGGGACAATGGTACGGCCTGGTGTCGGGATCTGGCTGTGTCATCCTCGCACCGGACTCAACCGGCGAGAAGGTGACGTCGGTATGGGCAGCCCTGCGCAGTGGAAGCGGTTTCGCCCAGCTCCTCCAGCGGATGGTCGGCGACGCGGCGGCGGACCTGACGGCCTTGCCCGCCTTCGCCATCGCCGTGCCCGAATCCGGCGGCATCCACATCGCAGTACGCGGTCCATTGTCAGTACGCGCGATGACCACTGGGGGACCAGTATTGATCAGCGGCGCTGACGTCCTGACCTGGAAAGAAGACAGGATTCTTGCCCCCAGTCAGCTCAGTGTGGCTGCCGACGAAGACGGCGGCCTGCCCTCCTGGGTGCTCAACGACGGCATCGTGCCAGTCTCTTGCATCGACATGCTCCCGGGGGGAGGGGACTGGTCAGACTCCGCCCCTGTCCACAGTGTTGTGACCAGTACCCCAGGCACTGGACTGGCGGCCCTCAATGTGCCAGACACCCCTTCACCTGCGGCGGTCGCTGCCCAGGGTGAGCAGTCCAATCCAGCCGGTCATGCGGCCCCGGTGTCGCCAGTACCGGCTGTCCCGCCCCCGGCCCATGGTCCCGCTGCTCCTCCCCACCCAGGCTCGCCGCAGGGTGAACCAGTGACTCCGCCGTCGGGTACCCCACCTGCCCCTGTCCAATCCCGTGACGAGCAAGACCTGCACTACACCACGTTGTACCGGTCCTTCTTCGAGGGCCCAGCAGCAGCGAATCAGGCAGCGGAGAATCTCGACCCTGGGAATCCTGACCTGGGGAATCCCGCTTCCACTGCTCCTGTTCAAAGCGCCGCCGAGACTCAACTGACCATGTCCCCGCCACCTGGCGGACCGGCGTACGACCCAGGGCTGGCGAGGACGAACCAACCGTACGAGGACGAGGATGACCACGATGGCATGACGGTGATGTCGGCACCGGGTTTTGGCGAAGGTCCCTCCACTGATCACGACGGAATGACCACCCACACCTGGGTCGGCGACCAGGTGGCCGCCAGCCCAGTTCCGTCCCCGGCGGGCCCCATGGTCTCGGCGCGGATCTGCCCACGGTGTCACAGCGCCAACTCGACCCGGCGAGTCACCTGCCGGTTCTGTGACTCCCCGCTGGATGTCGATGCCACTCAAGTGCCGCGACCGATCCTGGGAAGGCTGAAACTGCCGGGGGGAGATGTGAGGCCCATCGACCATCCCTTCGTCATCGGCCGCCGCCCCGAAGCGACCCGGTTCTCCAACCTGGACATCCCCAACCTGATCACCGTCGAGGATCCCCATGTGTCGGCGACCCACCTGAGGGTCGACCTGGAGGATTGGAGTGTCCTGGTGACCAGTCTGGGCCGCAACGGGACCATTCTGCGCCGGGTCGGGCAACCCGACCGCCGTCTGACTGACGGGCAGCAGGAGATCGCCCAAGAAAAGGACGTCTACTTCCTCAGCCACGACCTGATGGTCACGATCGAGGAGTTGGCATGAGTTCGACCCGGCGTGAGGCCCCACCGCAGATTCCCGGTTTCTCCTACCTGCGCGATCTCGGACACGGTGGGTTCGCCGACGTGTACTTGTATTCCCAAGACACTCCGCACCGCCAGGTCGCCGTGAAGGTCTTGCACGCCGACATGGCGGGAAGCCAAGCAGCCGCCCGGCTCAACAAAGAGGCCGACGCCATGGCCGGGTTGTCCGGACACCAGAACATCGTGACAGTCTTTTCCTCCGGGGTCGCGATGGACGGGCGCCCGTACTTGGTGATGGAGTACTACCCGGGTGCCGCCCTGTCCCAGGGACTGCGCAAGACTGGGTGGTCCTTGGCCAATGTCCTCAAGATAGGCATCCAGTTGGCTGGAGCCTTGGAGTCGGCCCATCGCTACACGAGTCCGGGCCTGGGGACTGATTCACAAGGGATTTTGCACCGGGATGTCAAGCCAGCCAATATTCTGATGGACCGCTTCTCCCGCCCGGTCCTCGGCGACTTCGGTATCGCCATGACGGATGTCGAGGCTTCCAGGGGAGGCGCGCAGGGGATGTCGATCCCGTGGAGCCCGCCCGAGTCCTTCGACAAGAATCCTCGTCCGACCCGCCAATCGGACATCTGGAGCCTGGCAGCCACCATGTACGCTTTGCTGACGGGCAGGCCCCCCTTCGAGATTCCCGGTGGAGACAATCGGCAACATGTGATGATCGACAGGATCCGCAATGCTCCCTACCGCCCGCTCGGCCGGGTTGACGCTCCCGCCTCCTTGGATCAGGTCTTGTCCACTGCCATGGCCAAGTCGCCGCAGGCCCGGTATCCCTCCATGAAGGCCTTCGGCATGGCCCTGCGCGAGGTCGAAGCCGAACTCCACCTGCCGGCGACCCAGATGGACATCCTGGAGGATTCTGACGGCGATGACCGGATCGGCGATGACGAGACAGCGGGGACGAGTCTGCGCCCATTGACTGTGATCGACCCCCACATTGAGCAGACCATCGATCCCACCTTGGAACCCGACCCGGCCCACCTCCCGGGGGTGGCACAGGCCACCGACGTGGCTCATGCCCCAGTCAAGGACCTGCCACTAGCAAGTATGGGCTCATTGCCCATTTCCGAGGTTCCTGGCAGGAAAAACACTTCCAAGATGGCCCACCCGGCCTATCCGACGACCGCTGTGGACTTCGGCGGGTTGCTCGATCCCACCCAAGTACGCCCGGTGACTCTGGACCACCCTGAGCCTGCGGAATCGGTGACTGCTCAGCCACGGTCGCCTAAGTCACCCGGGAAACGCCGATGGGGTGTGGTCGCCCTCGCGGTCGTCATCATCGCTGTTGCCGTGACCGTGGTCGTCGTGGTTCTCCACGGCGCTCCTGACGTGCCCCCTCCTCCCGATGCCACCACCACCTCCGCCACACCCCACAATCCCATCGTGAATTCCACCATCCCCCAAGCAGTCACCGATCTGACCGGCACCCACGATTCTTCGGGTGATGCAGTCTTCACCTGGGTCAATCCGGACCCCCAGGAGGGTGATCAATACCGTTACACCGTCGACGGGTCGACCGATGTCACCGCTAAAATCACGGATCAGACGACGGTCACGGTGGCTTGGCCTGAGCAGGACAGTTACGTTTGTCTTGACGTGCAAGTCGTCCGTCACGGGGTACCATCGGACACAACGAGGCGTTGTGCTGTCGCCTGATATCCATACACGAAGGGGAGGACGCATGGCAGAGGAGTCGACTGTTCGTATCGAGTTCGAGGGACGGACGCACGTGGTGAGCCCGGGCCAGGTGTTCGACATCGGCCGCGAGGCAGACATGGTTCTCGACGCCAACCCGTACCTGCATCGTCGTTTCCTGCGGTTGGTGTACGAGTACGACCTGTGGTGGCTGGTCAACATCGGCGGCACGACGGCGGCCACCGTCTATGACCGCAAGACGAGCCTGCAGGCATGGCTGGGCCCCTCCACCCGGCTGCCCCTGGTGTTCGGTTCTGTCGACGTGGTGTTCACCGCCGGTCCATGCACGTACCAAATCCATCTGGTGAATGAAATCCCCTTGTGGCAGGAGGGGATAGGGACTGCCACGGCGGAATCGGGGACCACGATCGACGGTGTGGGCTGGACCATGGCCCAGCGGCTGGCAGTCGTGGCCCTGGCTGAGCCCGCGCTCAGGCGTGAAGGCTTCGGGATGATCCATGTCCCCTCGAATGCCGACGCCGCCGACCGGATCGGCTGGTCCGTCAAACGCTACGAAAAGAAAATCGACAATATCTGTATGAAATTGGACAACCTCGGTGTGGACGGGATGCGCGGAGGGGTGCGCCAACACGCCTCGGGCCGCCGCTCGCGCCTGGTCGAGTGGGCGGTGTCGACCGGTTTCGTGACCGCGGAAGACCTCACCCTGCTGGACGACCCTGGCGCCGTTCACGATGACGACGAGTAACCAACGACGAGTACCGATTTCCGCCGTGACAAGCAGTACGCGGGGCGTGGCCTGAACGGATGCGTCACTACGAAGATGCCCTGGCTCTAGGTTCTGGCGAAGTGCCCCTTGGACGTACCCTGAGTCCCGGTGACGGCTGGCTGGCGCCAGGTCTCCTCAGTCCGGCAGCGGAATCTGGACCGTACATGACTTGCCTGCATCCACGCTGATTCCGCGTCCCACGGGGAAGTCGGCCCGCTTGACGCGAGGGAAAGCCACCCGGAACAGCCCGTCACCGTCCGCCTGGTCGGGCTGAAGCACGATGCCCCGGCGTCCGTTTCTGATCTCAGAGATCAGTGGCCACGCCGATCCCCAACCAGCAGTCTCGGTTTCGCCGATGACCAGATGCCCATTGCGGCGGGCCGCCCGGATGAGACCGACGATGGGATTCTCCACCGAGGATCCAATGAATTCGGTCAAGGCCTCCAAGACGAGCACCGCACCAGGTATGCCCGCTGCTGGACGTTCCAGGGAAGGAAGAATGTCGGTGCACAACTCCGCGATCTCCTCCTCGGTTCTCGCGTGATCCGCCCAGATGGTCTCGGCGTGGAGGGCGGACCGGCTCGGACCGATGTAGTACTTGGGGACCCGCGGATCCCAACGGTGCAGGGCATGGCACAAATAGCGCAGGGCAGTGGTGCGCCCTGTACCTGGCATGCCCGCGACGACGAAGGTTCCCTCGGCCCTGAAACCGATCGGTTCCAACGTGTCTTCCCGGACCCCCAACACTGGTTGCCCGCCCACAGATGTCGGGACCTGGCCGATCGGAATCAGGCTCGGCAACCGTTCCACTCCCGGCGCCGCCACGATGCCGACCTGTGTCATCGACTTGGCCAGCGAGTCGATCGACGCCGCTTGCTTCTCGGTGTCGGACGTCGCGTTGAGGACCGCTATCTGGATCTCGTTGGTGTCTTCGGCGAACACCCCGCGTCCGGGGGGACTGGATGGGTCGAGGATGTCCTTGGCGATGTTCAGCAGCACGTACGTCGCTTCCTCCGCCTGCTTGAGGACCAGTCTCTTCTGGATGCTGGCGGCCAGGGCGGTGTTGATGGCGTTCGGTCTTTCAGCGGTCAGGGCCACGTGGATTCCCACCGAACGCCCTTCCGACAAGACCCTGGCTAGCATCGAGTACGGTTGGGCCGTTCCGACGGTGTTCTCGTACATGTCCCTGAACGCGGCGAATCCGTCGATCAGCAGGAGGATCCTGGCGGTGGTCTGGTCACCGCTGATGCGCCGGTAGTCGGCCAGACTGCCTGCTCGAACGGCAGCGAACTTGTCCGCGCGTTCGTCGAGGGTCTGGATCAACCGGCGCAGCAGGCGGTTGACCCGCTCGTGGTCGTCAGCTCCGATGATGGCGCCGACATGAGGAAGCGGTTCCAGCATGGCCAGACCCGACGAACCGGCGTCAAAGCCATAAACATCCACCCGCGCGACCTGGGCCAACACGCTGGCTGACACCGCGATCGTCCGCAAGGTGGAGGACTTTCCCGAGCCCGAAGCCCCATAAATGGCCAGATTGCCCTCATCGGGATTCCAGAAGACGGGATGTTGCGCCTGGTTGGCCGGATCGTCCATGACCCCCAGAGCGAGAGCCGTGACCGAGGTATCGCGCGCTCGCTGGGTGCTGGCCGCGAACAGAGTCGCGAGGTCATAGGCCGAGTCGAGGTCGGGCAACCAGGGTTTACGTGGCTCGGGTATGGCGGTGATCGCAGCGGCCTGGCAGATACTGGAGACGATCCGGCTGATGTCCTTGGTGCCCGATTGCTGAGGTTTTGGTGCTCGGTCGCTCGGGATCTCCCATGGCGCCCCGGCCCCGAAACACAGAGTCTCCACGTCGATGCGTGCCGGTTCCGGTTCGCTGGTCGTCTGGCCACCCGCATAGCCGGACTGGAACAGTGCGATACGGCCCGGGCCTGTTCGTACTGCTCCCCGGCCAGGGGTACGCGAGTCGAAGCTGGAGGCCAGCGGAGTACCGATGACATCTGTGGAATCGGTCTCATCCGCCATGCGCAAGGCGATCCTCAAATTGGTGTTGGCACGCAAGTTGTCCCGGATGACCCCGGCCGGGCGCTGTGTGGCCATGATCAGGTGCATGCCCAGCGACCGCCCCCTCTGGGCGACATCGACGACACCGTCGACGAACTCGGGGATCTCCTTGGCCAGCGCGGCGAACTCGTCCACGATGATGATGAGCGAGGGTGGGCAATCCGGATCGCCGGTGGCTTCCAGCGAGACGAGGTCTTTGGCTTTCTTCTCGTTCAGCAAGTGCTCCCTGTATCGCAACTCGGCTTTCAGTGAAGTCAGAGCCCGGCGAACCAGATGGGCGCTGAGGTCGGTGACCAGACCCACGCAATGCGGCAGCTTGATGCAGTCCGCGAAGGCCGCCCCGCCCTTGTAATCGACGAACAAGAAGGTGATTCGTTTGGGGCTGTTGGCGGCGGCCATCCCCAGGACCCAGGCCTGGAGGAATTCCGACTTGCCCGCGCCGGTCGTGCCACCGACCAGGGCGTGTGGCCCGTGGATACGCAGGTCGAGGACGAACTCCCCGTGGGCGCCTTGCCCGATCAGGCCCCGCAGGTTGCTCCCCGAGGAAGGCGGGAGTTCCCCCGGGCCGAGGATGGAACCGTTCTCTCTCCACCGGGTCACAGTGAAGGACGGGTCATCCGCGAGTTCAGGGCCTGCCAGGGCGAGGTACGAGATGGCGCGCGGCAGATCGGACTGGTCGATCATCGGTGCCCCGGCGTCGTGGATCGGGGACATCCTGCGGGCCACAACCAAGGCGTCGGCCGGTGTCAGAGTCTCGCAGGAGGTGATCTGGGTCCAGGTGTTGTCCTGGGTAAAACCGATGTGCATGGTGTGCTCACTGTGGTTTTCCACGAAGAACGCATGGCAGGCTGCTGGCAGGTCGTGCTGTTCGGGGGTCATCCAGATCAGGTGTATCCCGGTGTCAGGGCCGTTCTCTGCCAAAGACACCAGACGCCCCCGCTCGATGGGGGCGTCGTTCTCCACCACGAGGACGACGGCTGGCAACGCCGTCGCGGCGTCGCGTCGCAGTTCGCGGCGTTTGGCGGACAACTCCTCCAGCCGGGAGACCAGGGAGGAGACTTCGGCGGGGGAGGTGGCGAGGTGGGGCCCTTCGATCGGCGAGTGGGTCGATCCGACGTGAGGCAGCCACATCAACCAGTTCCACCGCCGGCAGGAGGCCACGGAAGCGATTCCAGTGATGACGACTTCAGCGGGAGAATGCAGACAGGCCAGTTGGGCGACGATGGCGCAGGCCACGGAGTCGAGCCAGGCCGGAGTCCCTGCGATCCCCAGGTTTCCGGTTGTGCGCAGTGGTACGAGGATGGGGACGTTGTCGACTGTTTGAGAGTGGGCCTGGAGGTCGGTGGCGAGTTGCCACAGTTGTGAGGAGCCTTCGCCACGTTGCGGCAAGTCGACGGTTGATCGAGAGGCGGCAGTGCCGTACCCGGTCATGAGTGTCAGGAAATTCTCCTGATCGGGACGGCGGTGCCACAGGGTGGGGGCCAGTTGTGAGACCGAAGCAACTAAGGTTTGCAGGGAAGGGATTTCCTGACAACGGGCCTGTTGTTCTTCAGCCAGGGCCTGATGGATCTGAGTTGACGCGGTCTCGATCTCATCCCGGAACCGCTGGGTCTGTTGTTTCTTCTCCCGGCGGTCGGTGACCCGGCGGTCCAGCCATGTCCCGATCGCGATGAGCGGACTGAGAGCCACGAAAATGACGCTCATGATGTTGTGAGTGAACAGGTACATCACGCTTCCCATGATCAGCGGGGCAACCATGGCGACCAGGGGGAATTTCCCGGGCTTGGTGGGTCCGGCAGGCTGGGGAAGCTTGAAGGTCCGACCAGCGTAAGCCGGCCAGATCTGAGGCGAACGGTTGAATTCGATCGAAGTCGTCCATGACGAGGAAGCTCCCGCGGATGGGTTGCGTTCCACCCGGAAGCTCGTGTCGCCCAGGGTGACTGTGTCATGGGCTTCGAGGTTGGACCGCTCCACGAGACCCGACCCCACGGCGATCCCATTGGCAGAGTTCATGTCGATGATCTCGATGTGGTCCGAAACGACAATCCGGGCATGGATGCTGGACACGAACGGATCGTCGATGGTGATGTCGGCCCCCGGACTGCGCCCGATGGTGTTGGGTCCTGAGCGCAGCGGCAGTGCCTGTCCCGTCTGCGGCCCCGACAGGATATGCAGGTACGCCGCCGCACCAGCATGGTCGTCAATCCGGGAGGGCATGGCGTCTAAGACCACCAACTGGATCGTCGCCCCCGACAACAGACCAGCGTCCGACAAACTGGACTGCGACAAGAGCGTCCGCTCGACCAACCCCGTGGCCGACAGCGTCTGAAGAGTCATCCGAGGCCCCGGGTTACCCCCCGGCGCCAGCCCCGCCTGAAAAGCGAGACTGCGCCGGATAGTGGAGGCAACATCCCCGATGGTGGCCGTGGCATCCGCAGTCACCGTAATGTCACGCGGCCCCGCATCCGTCGCAAGAGTGAGCCGAATCTTCACTGGACACTCCCCACGGTGTTAGAAGTCATTCTTGATGTTGTCGAGTGTGTTGCCCCAGTTACGCCAGCTAGTCGCCTCCGATTGCACATAGGCGTCGGCGACAAACATGGTGGCCATGCCCACTTGTTCACTTTCAGGCATATTGCTCCAGTCGTAGGAGGGGTTCAATGACGGCATGGAGTAGTTCAATTCTTGATTGTTGATAATCTGATATTCCGTGAGGCCAGTACCAAATGTGTCCAGGACAGCGCCAAATGTATCATCTGCAAACAAGGTCTTGACCACGTTTGCGGGGAGAACCGAACGCAGGGCACCTTCGAAGGTCGGTCCTGAGAGTCCGCGCAGGGCAGCACCCGCCAATGCTAAAACCGCTTCCTCTCCCACAGTCGACCACGATTTCCTGTGATTGGCGGCGAGGACGACGTCGGCCAGGACTTGGACCCCTGCTACGATGACCGACGCCAGGCTAAAGCCTAAAGCGGCCTCCTGCAAACCCGGGATAAAACTCAGAACAGTTGCTATGGCACCCAGGAGGCTAGAAAGGGCGCCAGCCAAGAGTGACAACCCGTCCATCATGCCCAAGAAAGCATCCGTGAACTTATCCCGGTCTCCCGTTTCCAGCGCATCCAGCATGCCCATCAAGCCTTCGATCATCTTGGAGATCCCATCCAAGATTTCGGCCATGGAGTCGACAAACCAATCAGCGAGGTCTATTGCCCACCCGAAGAGGTCTTGGCCCCAGTTCAGCCACCAGGTGTCATTCAGGCCGTCGCACTGGAGTTGACTCAGGATTGTGTCGGATACTTGCTCTGCAGCCGTGTTCCATGTTGCGAGTGCGGTATCTAGGTCGTTGGAGGCTGTTTCGATGCGTCCTTGGGCATCAGAAATGTCGTGTACGACCTCTCTGAGTTGTCGCTGAGCTTGAGCCAATTTATCCTGGAGCCGCTGAAGAGTAGTGGGGTCGGACTGCGTCGGGTCATCGTGCTGTTGGGTCTTGATCTGTAGTTTGAGCTTGTTGATCTGGTCGTTGTAGATAGCCTCATTCTGCTGGGCCTCTTTGACTGCCTGAGTAGCGGCTTGAGCGTCTCCTTCGGCCCAGTCAGCCTGGGTTTGGGTCGCATCCAAGGAAGTAGCGAAACTGTGCAATTCTCCCGCTACAACACAGTAGCGTCCACTAACTTGATCCACCGCGTCTCTGACCTTCTGGGCCGTTTGACGAATCGCGTCCACCGCCTCCGAGATCATGTCTGTGCTGTATCCGCGAGTCATCACAGTGTCCAGATCATCACGGGTCGTCGTCAGGGCTGTGGTGATCTGTTGATAGTGATCAGCGGCGTCACGGATGCCGGGAACATCTCCGGGCATGGGGTCGGTTGTACGCAAGACTTTCCAATTGGTTCTGTGTGTCATGATCGGCTTCTTTCACTGTTTCGCAGTGGTCGTTGATTGTCGGATGGATGGTTTGTCGGGTTGCCCGGCTGCCATCCACGTGTCGGATTTTGGTATTCACAGTGGTGTGTGGCGATGAGCAGTGCGTCGCCACACACCACCGAGTGATGCCTGATTCTCATTCCCGTCATCACCGTCGGCTCTCACCTGGGTGGTCTAGTCGAGTCCGGTGGAGGCGTTGGGTACGGATGCGGATACGGGTTCGGGTGCGGTGCCGGTGGGTTCGGGTGTGGAGAGGGCAGCGGAGAAGGAGTAGGTCCAGGTCCGGGGGCAGGTGGGTATGGTCCTACTGGCGGGTTGGGTCCGCTGGGTGGGTACGGTCCAGCAGGTGGGTACGGTCCAGCTGGCGGGTACGGTCCAGCTGGCGGGTACGGTCCAGCTGGCGGGTACGGTCCAGCTGGCGGGTACGGTCCAGCTGGCGGGTACGGTCCAGCAGGCGGGTACGGTCCAGCAGGTGGGTACGGTCCAGCAGGCGGGTTGGGTCCGCTGGGTGGGTACGGTCCAGCAGGCGGGTACGGTCCAGCCGGCGGGTTGGGTCCGCTGGGTGGGTACGGTCCACCAGGCGGGTACGGTCCAGCCGGCGGGTACGGTCCACCAGGCGGGTACGGTCCACCAGGTGGGTACGGTCCAGCAGGCGGGTACGGTCCAGCAGGCGGGTTGGGTCCGCTGGGTGGGTACGGTCCACCAGGTGGGTACGGTCCAGCAGGCGGGTACGGTCCAGCTGGCGGGTACGGTCCAGCAGGCGGGTACGGTCCAGCAGGCGGGTACGGACCACCAGGCGGGTACGGACCACCAGGCGGAGGGTTGGGTCCTGGATACGGCTCCTTGGGGATTTGCCCGGGGACTCCCGTGCCAGGAGGCTCCAGACAATCACCGAGTTGATGATCAAGGTCCACAACGGCCTGGCCGATCTGGGTTGTGGCATCGGCGAGGGAATCGATGGCTTTCTTCATGTTTGCCCTGCGGTCATCCCAGGTGTCGGCGAACTGTCGGATCGCATGTGCCACCGATTCATGCCCAACTAGCCCTGCGACATCCTTGGCCTGTTGGCCGGCTTCGCCGAAATCAGCCGAAACACTTTTCAATGAGTTTCCTGCATTGAACAATATCTCAGCGTCGATACGTAGTTGGGGATACTGCATGTCACACCTCCTTGGAATCGGTTGTTTCTGTGGTGTCCGCATCGGGCGCACCGGTCCGGAATGCGGCGATCATCGCGTCGAACATGGGCACCCAGGCATCCCTTGCCGGGATCACCGGTGTCGAGAAGACTGTCTGCACGAGCCCAAAGTTCTTGACAATTTGTGCGTAGGTGACCTGCAGCTGGGGGATCAGCGGAGCGCCGGGTCCGAAATAGTCCGTCCCCGGGGTGATTTTCTCCTGCCGGTACGCGAGCACATTGAAGGAAGTGACCTTCGTCCATACTGGCCGGGGTTCCTCCGATTCGTCGGTGTGGTCACCGCCTTGGGGAGGTGTCTGCGCTGCCAGGCTCGGGGTGTCAGCTTCCTGGGGTCCAGCTTCGGTGATGTAGCTTTGCTGGTCCTCCGCTGGAGGGGTTTCGCCTGTCCGATCTCCCGATGCGGAAGTACCGCCTGTCTCCTCTGCCGAATCCGGCGCCTCATCTGATTCAGTACGAATACGATCAGGGAACAGCATCTCCTCTAGATCCGGCAGACTGTCCTCCAGTTCCTTGTCTCCCACATACATGGCAAGAAGCTTCGCCGGGTCGATCTGCTCGGGCAGCGCGAGCTTCCCGGAAATGTCGTAGCAGGTCATGGTCGCTGTGATTGGCACTTCCTCGATGTGCTGGAGGTAGATGGCCATGACAATTCCCCCAGCCCGGACTGCTTGGTCAGCCACCTTCTGGAGTTCAGTCTTGATGTCGTGCCTGAGGGCGGCGGCCTCATCGATGTTGGGGAACTGACTATCGACGACATGGTCAATGTTAGCTGTTCGCGCCTGTTTATTGATGAGCGGTATGCGCCACCACCGATCGGGCAGGACGAAGGAGAATCTGCGGGTCATGATGCAGTCCTTGTCTCGGTGTTGGAGGTGAGGATGTGGAGGGAGCTGGCAATCGCCGTGATTTCGGCGGCGAACTCTGCCACCTGGGTGAAGACGGGGCAAGCGGCTTCAAGAATGGGTCGAGCCGTCGTCCACAAAGGGAAATAAACAGCCCGAGCGAAAATGTAAGGTTGGGTCTCATCGCCCGAGCCGCGAGTCTCAATGGTGAGGATCGCCTCCATGTCATCAACGTACAATGACTGAAGGTCCTGGTCGTACACCGTGACGACCCCGTCGAAATCCCGTCCTGACACGATGCGTTCATAGCGACGGGCAGAGCGAAATTGACTGTCGTCGGGAGAAACAAGGATGCCTGCCCACCACTGGGCTGTGATCAGCCCCGCCATCTGGGGCGGGGCCCACACCCCGCCCATGGCCGCCCCCATCTGGGACAGTCTGTGGTCTAGGGCCGTGATCGACGCGGAAGCGTTTTCACACAGTCCTGTGTCGTCGGTGAAGCGGCGGGCGACCTCGTCCAGGGCCCCGACTGGGGTGCCGACGGGCCAGGAGTACCACTCCGCACCCGTGGCACCATTCAGTCCGGTGATGGTTGTCATTGCCCGAGACCGGCTGCCAGTTGCGAGTCAGTTTCTTGCATGGCCTGGGCAGCCTGCGTGAGGTACTGGGCCAGTCCGTCGAGAGCGCCGATGGTCTGGGTGGCACTCGTGGTGAAGTTGGTGTACGTCTCGTTGAACTTGACCGATGCCTGATCGGTCACGAATCCGCTCGAGACCAGGTTCCCAATGTACGACTTCAACTCGTTGAGCTGTGTAGTGATATCTTGTTCACCAGTCATCAGCCGGTTAGCCGCTGCGGTCATCTCTTCGTAGGTTACATTCACATTTGCCATGGGGAATCTCCTTAGATCAATAAGCAGGCTGTATGCCATGTGTAGTGATGACGATAACAACACACACCGGCTCCTTGCTATAGGGATAAACCTCCATGTCATCAGGAAAATTTCTATCTGATTTCTCAGCTGAGCCCGCAACCCAGCCATACCTCCGCCCTCCTGATGCGCTTCTGATTTGCCGATATGCCCCAGTACGACGGGAGCACCGGCCCGCGTCTCCAGACATCCCATCCGCCCATCGACCAATCAACGGAAAATGTACGGGTACACGACCGTAGAGATATCAATTAATAGATGATCTCAGAAATGTCCCGCGTCCATCCATCACAGGCTGCGGTGTCCCTTGTCCCAACCCATCTCACGACTGATCGGGGATAATGATCTGGTGAGTTCTCGACTGCGACTGGCCACCCCTGACACGGCCAACCAAGAAATCGGGCATATGCTCGATGGCGCGAACACGGTCATCGCACTTCAAGACCCCGCTCACCCGCTCGCCCAGATCAACGAGTCGGCCCTCCCTGAAGACTTCACAGGCGCCCTGGTCGCGACCTCCGGGTCCACAGGAACTGCCAAAACCGTGATGCTCTCCCGCCGCGCCATGGTCGCCGCAACCGAGGCGACCCATACCAGACTCGGCGGCCCCGGCGCCTGGGCGAACCCCCTGCCGAGCTGGTACGTCGCTGGTCTGATGACCCGAGTACGGGCGATGGTCGCCGGCCTGCCCCACCACGACGTGTCCCCCCACCTGGAAGACCTCCCGCGACCCACTTCCCGCGCGTACCTCTCTCTCGTCCCCGCCCAACTCCACCGCTGCCTGACCGACCGAACCCTCTTGCCGATTCTGACCGGCTATCAAGCTGTCCTGATCGGCGGTATGGCCCTCGACCCAGACCTGCGCAACAGGGCTGAACAAGCCGGAGTGAAGATCGTCACTACCTACGGCATGAGCGAAACCTGCGGCGGCGTCGTCTACGACGATGTCCCCCTGGACCCCGTCTCAGTCCAGATCCTCGACATGGCCCTGGATGCCGCGACAACAGCCGATGGTGACCCCCGTACTCCCGTCCTCTCCGCCCCCACAACGAAGTCGGAACCACCGATTCGGGCTGACCCCGCCCAGCCGACCAGACCCGCCGCCTCCCCACTGACGCAACAGACCACCCCCTCAACCGACTCCTTCGGCGGAAGGATCGTCCTGACCACCCCAACCCTGTTCGACGGCTACCTGGGCAACCCCGCCGCCACTGCCCAAGTACGCCACAATGACTCTTTCCTAACATCAGACCGCGGCCGGTTCACCCATGGCCGCCTGACCGTCCTGGGCCGTGTGGACGAGGTCGTACAATCCGGAGGTGTCAACGTCGACCTGGCCCACCTCCAGCGACTCCTGGACCGCCTCTACCCGCATGCCGTCGCCTGTTTCGCCGTGCCCGACCCGGTCTGGGGATCGACTGTGCTCGTCGCCTCCACCGGCCCAACTTTGGCCACGATCCGCGAGGTATTGTTCCCGCTGGTCGGATCAGCAGCCTGTCCGAGGGGGATCGTGCGGGTCGAGACCCTACCCCTGACATCCTCTGGCAAGATTGACCGTGCAGCGCTGACCAGGAGGTGGACCGACAATGGCGACCGTGCATGAGTGGTTGGAGGGAGCCCGAGTCAGGACCCTTCCCGCTTCGACATCGCCAGTTTTCGCCGGTACGGGGGTCGCCTGGTTCACGATGACCCGTACCGACCCTCCCTTCGGCGACCACTTCTCTGCTTGGACGCTGATCACCCCCATCCTGTGCCTGCTGGTGGCTCTGGGCATGCAGATCGGATCGAACTTTTCCAACGACTACTCCGACGGAATCCGCGGAACCGACGCCCACCGGGTGGGCCCGATGCGCCTGGTCGGATCCGGTCTGGTGGCCCCGCCCGTCGTCAAGCGGGCCGCTTGGATCTCCTTCGGGATCGCCTGCCTGGTCGGACTCGTCCTGGTCGCACATGCCACGGACCTGTTCTCTGGATCGACATGGAAAACTCTGTTCTCCCATCCAGGCACTGTCGCCGGCCAAGTCCTCGTGCCCATCGTCCTGGTCCTCATTGGCGCCGCCTGCGTCCTGGCCGCCTGGTACTACACCGGCGGAAAGCGCCCCTACGGCTACGCCGGATTCGGGGAGGTCTTCGTCTTCATCTTCTTCGGCCTGGTCGCCGCTGTCGGAACAACCTTCGTCCAAGCCCCCTGGACCTGCGTCGATTGTGTCGGTCAGACCGGCTGTCCGCCATGCGCCCGCGACATCGCCTGGGCTCCCGCCCTCCTGACCGGAGTCGTCATGGGTTGCCTGGCGATGGCCATCCTCGTGGCCAACAACTTGCGTGACCTCGACTCGGACCACCACGCTGGGAAGATAACATTGCCAGTACGCCTAGGCGACCGCCGTACCCGCGTACTCTACGTCTGCCTGATCATCGCAGCAGCCCTCGGTCTGATTGTCATCTCTGCGCTGACAACGTGGTTCGCCCTCCTCAGCCTCCTTGGTCTGATGGTGATCGTGCGTCCTTTGGGCCGGGTGATCGCAGGAGCGACCGGCCGGGAGTTGATCCACGTTCTTAAAATGACGGGTGTGTCAGAACTGATCACCGCCCTGCTCCTGGGCGTCGGTCTCGGGATCGGATGGTGGAATGCCTGACACACATGTCTTTTCCATCCCGATGCCTGTCCGCTTCCGGGGGATCACTGTCCGGCAGGGAATGCTAGTACGCGGCGAGGCGGGCTGGGCCGAGTGGAGCCCTTTCCTGGAGTACGCCCCAGCCGAGGCGGCGCTCTGGTGGCGCGCCACCATGGAAGCCGCCAACCATGGTTTCCCGCAACCTGTGCGCGACCGTGTACCCGTCAATGCGACCATTCCAGCGATCGATCCGACGACCGCTCATCGCTTGACCAGCCAGTCTGGTTGCCAGACCGCCAAGGTCAAGGTGGCCGAACCCGGCCAAACCCTCGCCGACGACCTAGCCCGGGTCGAAGCCGTACGCGACGCCCTAGGCCACAACGGCAAACTCCGAGTCGACGCCAACGGAGGCTGGGAAGTCGACCAGGCCAACAAGGCGCTCAGGCAGTTGTCCCGCTTCGATCTTGAGTACGCCGAACAGCCCTGCGCTTCGGTGGAGGAGTTGGCGGCTCTGCGCCTCAAGCCGGACTTCCCGGTCAGGATCGCCGCCGACGAGTCGATCCGCAAAACCGGAGATCCCCGTCGAGTCGTCCGACTGCACGGCGCCGACGTTGCGATTCTCAAAGTACAACCCCTGGCAGGAGTACGAGCCTGCCTGAATCTGGCCGAAGACCTCGGCATCGACGTGGTGGTCTCTTCGGCCGTCGAGACCTCGGTTGGCCTACGCGCCGGAATCGCCCTCGCGGCGGCCCTACCCGAGTTGCCGTACGCCTGCGGGCTGAACACCGGGCCACTGTTGAGCACCGATGTCGTGACGGATCCCCTTCTCGCCCACGACGGTTGGATCGAAGTACGCGACGTCCACATCGACCCCGACCGGCTCACTGCGGTCCAGGCCGATGCCCAGACCACCCGCTGGTGGCAGGACAGACTGGCTCAGTGCCAGCAGGAGGATGCCCATGGATGAGATCGTCGGCCCCACATCATCTCCTTCTCCTCTGGCCGGAGCGGTCATCCTCGATGAGCTGGCCGCGCTGGGCGTCACCGATGTCGTGTGCTGCCCCGGGTCGCGCAGCGCACCGCTGGCTTACGCGGCTGCCCGTCTCGAAACCGAAGGCCGGATCCGCCTCCATATCCGCCTGGACGAGCGCGGAGCCGGGTACTTCGCCCTGGGGATCGCCAAAGCGACCAGGCGTGCCGTCCCCATCATCACCACATCGGGCACCGCTGTCGCCAACCTCGCCCCCTCACTGGCTGAATCCCGCCACGCCCACGTGCCCCTGATCGCCCTGACCGCCGATCGCCCGTCCAACCTGGTCGCAACCTCCGCCAATCAGACAACCGATCAACTCGGCATCTTCGGCACCATGCCCCTCCAGGTGGCCCGGATTCAGGCCTCAGACGAGACCCCTCACGCCTGGAGGGCAGCAGTACGCCGCGCCGTCGTCACGGCTGAGGGACGCATCACGCTCAGACCCGGTCCCGTCCAGATCAATGTCGAATTGGCCGAGCCCCTCGTAGGAACACCGGCCGTGCTCCCGGCCAGGATCTCGTTCCATGTCGACCACTGTCGCAGCGCAGAACCAGTGAGCATCAACCCGGGCACAGGCACAGTCATCGTGGCAGGAGATATGCCGCCTGACGAGGGACAATGGTGGGCCGCCGAAGCTGGCCGAGCCCAGATTCCCCTGCTGGCAGAACCCTCGTCCAATGCCCGCAGCGGCCCAGCCGCCATCTCGGCGTACCGACACCTGCTGCCCAGTTTTTCTCCCTCGATCACACGCGTCATCGTGACCGGCCACCCGACTCTGTCCCGTCCGGTCACGGCCTTGCTGAGCCGTCGCGACATCGAGATCATCGCAGTGGACGCGTCGGGGGAGTGGCCTGATCCCGGCTGGGCCGTCTCCCGCGTCGTGCCCGCCGTGGCTTTTGGCACGGGTGACTCCGCGTGGATGCAGGGGTGGACAACCGCCGATCGCAGCCTCAGAGCCCGGATGGATGCCGGCTCCCACTGGTCCGGTGAGGCTGTTGCCGCAACGGTGCTGACAGCCCTGTCGCACACCGACGCCGTGGTCTTGGGTTCCTCCAACCCGATCCGGGATGCCGATCTGGCCCCCATCAGTCCCCACCCGCCCCATGTCTACGCCAATCGCGGCCTGGCTGGCATCGACGGAACAATCGCCACCGCCTTCGGAGTGGCACTGGGCCTGTCCCGTCCTGTCACAGCACTGGTCGGCGACCTGACAGCGCTGTACGACATCACTTCCTTGGCCAAACCCCACTTGGAAACCCCCATCGATCTGACCGTGGTGGTGGCCGACGATCACGGGGGATCACTGTTCGAGACCTTGGAATACGGCGCCCCGTGTTCAGAAATCGGTGACCTCGCCAACTTTTTCGAGCGGCTCTTCGGCGTCCCCATGGATGTCGATTTGGCCCAGGTGGCGCAGGGCTTCGGTGCCACTGTGACCTCGGTGGACAGCCTGACAGCATTACGGAACGCCATGATTTCACCCAGTCCGCCAGTTCGTCTCATCCACGTCCAACTCGAACGCCAAACCCGTGTTGACAGGGAGAAACAACTGGCCACGTGGGCAAGTGAGGCTGTTCACGAGGTGCTGGGCGAGCACTGAATCTCCCCGTGCCCATCCACTCAGACCAGACGATCATGCATCCATTGATGCTTCCTTGAGCTTATTGCTCAGTTTTAGTGATCACGGTATTCTGGACAAGGCCCAAGAGCGAGCAGGGTTGACATATTTTCTGAATATCTCTTAGAGTCTTTTCAGAAAGTGGGGCGGTGGAAGGATGGTCATGAGGCCAAGGTGGAATCGCGCCGTACTGGTGCTGTGCACCATCATAGGTTTATCTCTAGCCTTGTCGCCTGCCCAAGCTGGGGCTAGTCCCACACCCGCGTCCGCCAGCCCGAGCGCCACTTCGACTGGTGACACCTCAATCGTGGATGTCCGTGCCCAACTGGACGATTTGCAACAGCAACAAGAAGATCTTGTCATCCAGAAGGCTCAAACCCAAGACAAACTCACGGCCTCGCAGAATCAGTTGACGACCACACAGGCACAGATTGCTGCTCAGAAACAGCAAATGTCACTGCTGAAGACCCAACTCGGCCAGATCGCGTTGCAGCAGTTCCAAGACCGAGGTCTCAACACGACGGCGATGATCCTGGCGAGTTCCACCTCGGACAATCTCCTCAGCTACATGCAGGCGATGCAGCAGGTCTCAGACACGACCAACACATTGTTCTCCACGTACCAACTCGAGCAGGCGACGCTGGAGGACCTCCAGAACACCGAGCAGGCTACGATCACCGCCATCGCCGACGAGACGGCCAGCATCGATTCCCTGAATCAGCAGACTACGGCCAAGATCGCCCAGACTTCGTTGTTGCTGAACTCGATGATCGCCGTGGCCGCCGCTGTGAACAATAGCCTGGCGGGTGTGGACGCCGTGGGTGCGGGTGTGGCCGACCCGACATTGAAGGTCCCTGATCCTTCCCCTGCCCTCAAGGCTCCCTTGCTCTCGTACAAGATCACTTCCCCCTTCGGTATGAGGATTCATCCCATCACCGGCGCCTATTCCTTCCACGACGGTCTGGATATGGCCGCATCCTGTGGCACACAGATCGTGGCTCCGGGAAATGGGTTCGTCATGGATTACTACTGGGCCGGAGCCTATGGCAATCGTCTTGTCATCGATAATGGCATCATCGACGGTCATCACATCGTCACGAGTTTCAACCATCTCTCGGGCGGAATCGCCCAACCTGGCACGTCAGTCGTCCAAGGGCAAGCAGTGGCTCTCGTCGGTACGACAGGGGAGTCCACCGGTTGCCATTTGCATTACATGGTCTGGTCCGACGGACAAATTGAGGATCCTGCTAATTACCTGGGATGACGGTGCTTGCCACAGCAACAATACCTGGGATTGGTAGTCCTGACTGACTGCCAGCGTGTGAAAAGCAGTGGTAAAGTTGATCGGCAGGGGGGGTTCCAGACGGATCAATTGGACCAGGTGCTGAGGATCCCTTAGAATTTCCTCAGGAATAGTGGAGGTAGTGAATGGCACACTGGAAGCGCCCGGGGATTGCATTAGTGTCAGTACTCCTGACAGCGAGCCTCGCGTGGCTGGGGCAGCCACTGGCTCACGGTGATGCGTTGAGCGACGCCAAGGCCAGGCTTTCCGAACTTCAAGGGGAAGCCAGCCAGGCTGACGAACAATACAACCAGGTTCAAGCCAGTCTCGACGCGGCTCAAACCAAGCTGCAACAGACCCAGAGTGACATCGCCGCCCAGCAGAAACAGGTGGAAGCACTGCGCCAACAGGTGGCCGTCGTGTCGTTGCAACAATTCCAGGATCGTGGAATCTCGTCGACCCTGGCCCTGTTCACAGCGTCCAACCAAGATGACGCACTCAACAAACTCGTCATGTCCTCCATGGTGGCCGACGCCACGACGGCTATCCTCCAGAACTACCAAATGAGCCAAGCCACCTTGGTCAGTTTGCAGACAGAGCAGCAGGCCACCGTCACTGCGATCCAGGCAGATCAACAGAAACAGCAGGATCTGAAGAACCAGGCCAGCCAGAATGTCGCCGCTGCCCAGCAGGTCGTCAACCGGTTGAGCGCGCAGCAACAGGCGGCCATCGCCTCGTCCAACGCTGCTTCCGGTGCTCCGGCCACGAAAGCGTACACACCACCACCGCCAGTTCAGAATGGGGCCGAGGCCCAAGCAATCGTCGATTGGGCGATGGCCCGGGTCGGTCTGCCGTACGTCTATGGTGGCGCCGGTCCGAATTCCTACGACTGTTCCGGCTTTACGATGCAAGCATTCGCAACAGTCGGCATCAAGCTCGCGCACAGCGCCGGTGCTCAGTTCCACGTGGGCGTTCCTGTGGCCAAGGCAGACTTGCAGCCTGGTGACCTTGTCTTCTTCTATTCAGGCCCTGGACACGTCGGGATCTATGTAGGCGGCGGCATGCTGGTCGACGCCCGCAATGAACGAGTCGGAGTCGTCTACACCTCCATGGACAACGGCATGCCCTTCGTTGGCGCCCGCCGTCTCCTGTAGAGCGGTTATTCCTGAATCCGGGTCAGACCGTTCCTTCTTCGTCACGCGGCCCTTGTGTATGGGTCACGTGCCACAACGTGACGATCACTCCCGCCACGAAACACGCGACTGCCAACCACCCAATCCAGCCGGGCAAGGGCAGGGGAGTCATCTTTGCGATGGCGATCAGCAATCCTGCGCCGATCAACCCCAACCCCCACCGTACAGGGACGGATAGCCTCCACACCGTTGCTGGCACATCCTGGTAACTCGCGTCATCGTCGTACAAATTGAGGTGAAAGTCAGGAAGCGGCCCTGGATCGTGGGTGACGGGCGGCGACGGAGCCGACGCGGGAGGAGTCCACTTCTCGTCGAACTCCTGTTTGACGATATCGGCGAAGGTCTCATCCTCATCACGCATACCTTGATGATAGATCATCCACCGGGTCCCTGATGGGTGTGGAATCAGTTTTTATGACTATCTCAGGCGGAGGTCGAAGCCAGCCCGGCCAGTACGACCTCAGCCTCCCATCCAACGAGTGTGAGACAAACCAACATGTCCCCTCTCGTAGGTGCAGTACGCATGGATCGGTGGATTCGGGCTATGGTTGGTGGAGGTCATCCCAGGAAGAGGAAAGCACACCATGTTCTATTCGACGGTCAAGGTCCTCTTGACACCTGTCTGCTTTCTCTTGTTCTGGCCCGTCCTCAAGGGCAGAGAGAACATCCCCCAGACGGGGCCAGCCATTTTCGCCACCAACCATCTGGGCACGGGGGAGAGCTTCTTGTTGGTGGCGCTTGTTCCCCCTCAGATCACTTTCCCCGCGAAGCAGGAACTCTTCCGCACAGACACCTTCTTCCGCCGCATCCTGGCCTGGTTCTTGAGGCGCATGCACCAGGTCCCCATGGACCGTTCAGGCGGGACCGCTGCGGCCGACGCCATGGGGTCGGTCTACAAGGTCTTGGCCGATGGCGGCTTCGTGGCCATCCACCCCGAGGGCCATCGATCTCCGGATGGGCGGATGTACAAAGGTCGCACCGGGGTGGCCCGCCTGGCCCTCACCGCTGACGCGCCGGTGATCCCGGTCGGCTGTTTCAGGACTCGTTTCACCCGCAAGTGGCTACCCTTCCCGTGGCTGTACCGTCCGGAACTGCGCGTCGGTGAACCGTTTCGTTTCCCTCAGGAGATGCGCAGACAATTCCTCGACGCCGCCAACCACACCGAATCGCACACGGTGCTGCGCCAGGCCACCGACGAGGTCATGCAGCACATCCAACAGATCACCGGGCAGGAAATGGTGGACGAGTATTCGTACAATCCCAAGGGAACAGGCCCTGGCCACTGACCGAGAATTGAGCCTCGTCACCGGCTTGATCGCTAGTCTGGTCAGGTGACCGATGGCGTACCTCCTCTTGATGTCCTGCATGCCCTGCACCCTCCGCAGCAGCCGGAGTACGACGATCCTGTGCTGATTGACAAGGTCTTGAACCAACTCCACAGTCTGCCGCCGTTGGTTTTCGCTGGTGAGTGCGATGCGCTGAAGGCGGCGATCGCCGATGCGGCTGAGGGAAAAGCCTTCGTCCTCCAGGGCGGGGATTGCGCCGAGACCTTCGAAGCGGTCACGGCGTCGTCGATCCGCGGTCGCCTGCGAGTCCTGTTGTCTATGGCTGTTGTCCTGACCTACGCCGCTGAAGTTCCCGTCGTCAAGATCGGGCGCATCGCCGGACAGTTCGCCAAACCGAGAACCTCCCAGTACGAGACCCGCGGCGATGTCTCGTTGCCCGCTTATCGGGGCGACGCCGTCAACGGCTTCGAATTCACCGAGGAGGCCCGCCGCCATGACCCGCGCAGGCTGCTCCAGGTTTACAACTCCTCGGCTGCGACCTTGAACCTTGTGCGCGCTTTCACCAAGGGCGGATTCGCCGACCTGAGGCTGATGCACTCGTGGAACGCGGATTTTGTCCGCACGGCCCATGTGTCGCAGAGGTACGAACAACTGACGGCGGAGATCAACCGGGCTCTCGCTTTCATGATCGCCTGTGGTGTCAGTGACGACGCTTTCAGCACAGTCGACTTCTATGCCAGTCATGAGGCTCTCCTGATCGACTACGAGCACGCCATGACCAGGATCGATTCCCGCACCGAGACTCCGTACAACGTGGGCGGCCATCTGTTGTGGATAGGGGATCGTACCCGTCAACTCGACGGCGCCCATGTTCAGTTGCTCCGGGCATTGCACAACCCGATTGGTCTGAAGGTCGGTCCCTCTGCGAAGCCCGAGGAAGTCGTCAGTCTGGTCGAAACTTTGGATCCTGACCGCGAGCCGGGCAGGCTGACGCTCATCACACGGATGGGTTGCCGTCAGGTACGAACGGCGTTGCCACCCATCGTCGAAGCCGTCGAGGCCACCGGTCGTAAGGTGTGTTGGGTCTGCGATCCCATGCACGGCAACACCTTCTCCTCGGCCAATGGCTACAAGACTCGGTCGTTTTCCGACGTGACCGACGAGGTCAACGGGTTCTTCGATGTCCATGCGAGCCTCGGCACCTGGCCCGGCGGCATCCACGTCGAGTTGACAGGCGACGATGTGACCGAATGCGTGGGCGGGGTGGTCGAATTGAAGGAAGAGGATCTGGCCCATCGCTACGAGACCGCTTGCGACCCACGGTTGAACCGGGCACAATCCTTGGAACTGGCCTTCATGGTTGCGGACCGATTGTCCACCATGGACAGGCCTCACGCCGACTTCGTGGGCATGGATTTCTGACCAAGCTTGGAACCAGTTCACGACACTCTTCCCATTCTGTAGTCGCCCGTGTCTGCTCCAGACCAGCATGACTAGGCTGAGATTCATGGACTTGCGAAGTGACACCGTAACTGAGCCCACCACTGCCATGCGCGAGGCAATGGCCACTGCTGAGGTCGGAGATGACGTCTATGCCGAAGACCCGACGATCGCGCGCCTGGAAGCCCGAGGCGCCGAACTGCTGGGCCAAGAAGCAGCCTTGTTCTGTGTCTCAGGGTCGATGGCCAACCTGTTAGGGGTGTGGCTGTGCGCCGAGCGTGGCACCGAGATCCTCTGTGACGAGTTGGCCCATATCGTCCGCGCCGAAATGGGAGCCCATGGCGCCGTCCACGGAATCACCACCCGGACCTGGTCGTCGCCTGGCGGCGTGGCCCGCCTGGAGGACATCGAATCACTGGTGTCATTCGAGGGCGGCCACCTGGTCAAGACGTCTGCGATCGAAGTGGAAAACACCATGAATTTCGCCGGCGGAGCGATCCAGCCCCTGGATAATCTCCGGCAAATCTCCCAGTTCTGCCACAACCATGGTTTGAACCTGCATCTGGACGGTGCCAGGCTCGGCAACGCCTGCGTGGCCAATTCAACCAGTCTGGCCGACTATGGGAGCCTGGCCACCACCGTCACCTTCTGCTTGTCGAAGGGACTGGGAGCCCCGGTCGGCAGTCTGCTGGCCTCCACCTCGGACAATATCGCCCGGGCCCGCGTCGAACGCAAACGACTGGGCGGCGGGTGGCGCCAAGCCGGAATCCTGGCAGCAGCCGGGCTTTACGCCCTGGACCACAACATCGCCCGTCTGGCCGACGACAACCGGGCCGCAGCAGCCTTGACCGATGAGGTACGCCGTGTGGCCCCTTGGGCCGTGCCCGATGACGTACCCACAAATATCGTTGTCATTCAGACAGGTACGATGAGCGCGGACATCATCATGGACAAGGCGGGCAAGCAGGGTCTCCAGTTGACCAAACTGGGTCCCCACCTGATTCGCGCCGTGACTCATCTGGATGTCAGCTTCGCCGAATGCGTCGAAGCCGGCAGAATCATCGCAACCATCCTGAGTGAGGCGGAACCATCATGAGGATTGCCCACCTTGGTCATTCCACCGTGATGGTGGAGACAGCCCATACCAGAATTCTGGTCGACCCAGGGACGTACAGTTCCGCGTGGCACGATGTGACCGACCTGGATGCCATCGTGGTCACCCATGCCCATCCAGACCACGTCGACCCAGAGTGGTTCCCGGCCCTGGCCGCGAAAAACCCGTCGGCCAAAATTCTCGTCGAACCTGGCGTCCTGCAGGTGATGGATATCCCCCGGGCAGAAAAATTCCCCGCTGGATCTTCCTTCACGATCGGGAAAACGAACATCGAGGGGGTGGGCGGTCTGCATGCCATCATCCACCGTGACATCCCCCGGATCGGTAATGTGGGACTCATGGTGCGGACCCTGGGCGAACCGCAGTTCTTCCACCCCGGTGATTGCCTGGACACCATTCCCCAGGGCGTGGACATCTTGGCGGCGCCAGCCCACGGCCCCTGGTGCGCGATGAAGGAAATCATCGACTTCATCCGCGACATCAAAGCTCCCCAGGGCTTTCTCATCCACGACGGCCTGATCAACGAGACAGGCTGGGGGTTGTCTTTCGCCCGGTTCAACGAGATGACCCCGACCGTGTTCTCCGACTTGCGCAGCGGGCAGTTCGTCAGCCTGTGACACCGAGAAACCTGCTGGCTTCTTCCGTACTATCGCCCCTGATCTTCCGCGCTGAAACCCCCTTGTCATCGGTCGTCTACGACCACAATGGGGGTGCGTTCCGTCCACCCTTCTCGCACCCGCAGGCAGAGAGGTCTCAGACGATATTGAGAGTGACAGTCGATCCCTGAGGTGCCATGGCCCCGGCCTTGGGATCGGTGCTCGCCGCAAAACCGACCGGGGTCCCGACGGGATTGACGTTCTTCACAGTCACAACGAAGCCTGCTTGCGTCAGCGCGGTCGTCGCATCAGCCCGAGACATCCCCCACACCGTGGGCACGGCCACCATCACTGGTCCCTTGGAGATCACCAGAGTGATGGTGTCACCATGAAATCCGTTCCCACTCGGGGGATCTTGGCTGATGACACTGCCCTGGGGCACGCTCGCCGAGTTGTCCTCACTGGTGGTGACCTGGAATCCCGCGCCCGTCAGTCCCTGGGTCGCCTCGTCTTGAGTCTTGCCCACGTAAGAGTCGATGGGGATGGGTTCTCGCCCCTTCGAGACGGTCAGATCGATGGGTGTATTGGGTTTGAGACTGGCCCCGGGATTTTGCGAAGCGGACATCACTTGTCCGTCGGGAACCGTCTCACTCCAAGCCTGAGTGATTGTCCCTTGTGCCAGATGGTTGTTCAGAATGGCCGCCACCGCGTCATCCTGGCTCAACCCCACGACAGTGGGCATGGGATACCGTTCTTGTCCCTTCGAGATGTACGCGGTGATGGTCGAGCCTTTCCTGACCCTTGACCCTTGTTGGGGATCTGTACGGATCACCTGTCCGACCGCCACAGTCTCCGAGTACTCCGGCAATGTGGTCAGAGTCAATGACTGAGCCGCCACCTGAGTTCGGGCGTCTTGCTCACTTAGTCCCGCCACCGCGGGCACGGATGTCCACCGCCCGATCGCCAGCCACCAACTGAGCCCGCCGACCACGAGTACGAGGACCAGGGCAACGATGAGTGCGACCAGCGGTCGTCTCTTGCGCTTTGTCTTCGCCGGGGAGTGGATGGAACCCGGTCTGATCGGGTTGTGTGGCTTGGCAGTCGTCAACTTGGTGGCCGCCACCGGCACGACAGGATGAACGGGAGTGTTTTCTTTGGCCTCCGCCACCTCCAAGGCCGGATGAGGACTGTGGTCTGGCGCACCAGCAGTGGTACGAGCCGGGGCTGCCGCGCTGGCGAACTCCTGTACCAGTTTCGGGTCGGACATCCGCCCTTCGTCCAGCGCCCGGCGCGCTTTGGCGATGAGTTCTTCCAGGTGCCGTCCGTCGACGGGACGCCGATCGGGATTGCGCGAGGTACAACTGGTCACCAGAGCATCGACGTAATCGGGCACCTTCGTCCGGGCCGGTCCTTCCAGCGCCTGTGACGGTGGAGGGATGTCGACATGCACGTGCTTGTAGAGGACCTGGGACAGATCCTCGCCGACATGGGGTTTCTTCCCGGTCAGCATCTCGTACATCACAATGCCCATGGAATAGATGTCCGACGCCTTGCCCGCCGACCCAGATTGGGGGATTTCAGGGGCGATGTAGCTCATCGTGCCCATCAAAACCCCTTGAGAAGCAGTCGACGTCTGCGAGGTGATGTTCTTCGCCAGGCCAAAATCGGTGACTTTCACCTGTCCGTCGTTGGTGATCAGGATGTTCTCCGGCTTGATGTCCCGATGAATGATGTCGGCGTCATGAGCGGCGGCGAGCGCCTTGGCCACCTCGTGCGCGTAGGTCAACGCCAGTGAAGGGGGAAGGGGGGCCGAGGAGGAGATGATCGACCGCAGTGATTGCCCATGGATGAACTCCATGACGATGTACGACCTCTCCTCGGCATGCCCCTGGTCGAAGACCGCCACGATATTGGGATGCGACAAGATGGCAGCCGCCCGCGCCTCCCGGTCGAACCGTTTGGCGTAGTCCGGATCCCCCGACAGATCGGAATGGATCACCTTCACAGCCACCGTGCGCCCCAGCCGCCGGTCGATTCCCCGATAGACGACGGCTGTACCCCCCCGGTTGACCCGAGCGATCAATTCGTAGCGTCCACCCAAGACAGAGCCGATAAGGCTGTCGCTTTGGGTCACAGACACGAGCACTCCTGGGATGAGAGAGATTAATCCATATTCGAGTGTAGGAGAATACCAGGAAGTTTCTGCGAGGCGCACCGAAGCCCGGCTTCCTTGACCCGGTTGTCACACCCTGGTCATCAGCCACGGCAGCGACACGCACAAGCAGGTGTTCCGAACGGTCCACTGCCCCCTGCCACCTGATAGTGTGAGGATTATTTCCAGGCTCACCATGGCCGCTGACCTGGGAGCAGCAGGACAACAAGAAGTGCGATGAAGGTGGAGGCAATCACACATGAAGCACGTCTGGACAGCCCCCTCCTTCCTGTGGGATGCCCGTGTGCGACAGCTTCACATCAATGGAGGAGAATAAGATGGCAATGAAACTTGATCCACACCAACCTCTGGGCGAGGATTTCATAGCTGCCGTACAAGCGAGTCTCGACCACTTCATCGACACCCAGCGCGACCTGCTGGCCGAGACGGGTGACCGCTTGACCATTATTTGGGACGAGGTCGCCCACTTCACCAGAGGTGGCAAGAGAATGCGCCCGGCCTTCTGCTATTGGGGGTACGTGGCTGTCGCTGGCTCCGACTCCAACCCCCCTCACGCCGTCATGGATATCGCGTCAAGTCTGGATCTGCTCCACCTATTCGCCCTGGTCCACGACGACCTGATCGACGCCTCCGACACCCGAAGAGGGGCTCCGGCTGCCCACCGATTCTTCGAGAACTACCACCGCGAGCACTCCTGGCAAGGAGACAGCGAGGAATTCGGCCGCAATGCGGCTTTACTGTTGGGAGACTTATTGTTCGGCTGGTCGCTGGCGATGGTGGAGCAAACCTCCTTGTCGGCGGAAAGACTGAAGCGGGCCAGGCCCTACTTGGATGCAATGAGGTCGGAGGTGTTGGCCGGTCAATTCTTGGATGTCCTCCACCAAGTACGCCCCTGCGACGACAAGGACGTGGTGGCTGACGCCAAACTGGTGATGGAATTCAAGACCGCCAAATACACGGTCTCCCGCCCTGTTCAAATCGGGGCCGCCCTCGCACTTGCCTCCGATGGAGTCCAGCAGGGTTTGGGCAGATTCGGCGCCCACGTCGGCTACGCCTTCCAGATGCGCGACGACCTGCTCGGTGTCTTCGGCGATCCAACCGTGACGGGCAAGCCCGCCGGCGACGACCTGCGCCAGGGGAAACAAACCGCACTCATCGGCTATGCTCTCAAGGGCGCGTCACCGTCCGAGGTCACGCGCTTGAAGCAGATCCTGGGTAACCCGGATGTGACCGATGAACAGATCGACCAGGCTCGCCAGATCCTCACGGACTCGGGCGGCGTCGCGTCAACAGAAAAGGCAATCATGAGGGAAGCAGCAGCGGGAATGAAACATCTGCATCGCCTGGACCTGTCAGCTGAAGGCGCGTACGCCTTGATGGCCCTGGTCCACGCGGCCGTGGAGCGCACCGCATGAAGATCTCCCAACTCTTGACCCAAACCGCGCAGCCTGTCTTCTCGTTCGAGTTCTTTCCCCCCAAAGACGACGCCGGGCAGGAGAGCCTTTGGCAGACCTTGGCCAAACTGGTTCCCCTGCACCCCGACTTCGTTTCTGTCACCTATGGGGCGAACGGGTCCCAACGCGAACGCACCGTGGCCCTGACCAAGCGTCTCTCCGCTGAAACTGGCATGAGGACGATAGCCCACCTGACCTGTGTGGGCCAGTCGGTCGCAGAGGTGACCAGGGTCATCGACGAGTACGCTGCCAACGGCCTGCGCGACATCCTGGCCATCCGGGGCGACATGCCAGGAGGCCCCACCGTTGCCTGGGAACCCCATCCATCAGGCCTGCACAACGCGACCCAACTGGTAGAACTGATCCGCTCCAAGGGCGACTTCAACGTGGGTGTGGCCGCCTTCCCTGATCCCCATCCGGCCCAGCGTGACCCCGACCTGGATGCCCGTATCCTCAAGGATAAATGGCAAGCTGGAGCCGATTTCGCCGTGACACAACTATTCTTCTCGGCAGACTCTTACTTCAACCTCGTCGACCGGGTACGCTCGATTGGCTGCGATATTCCCATCCTCCCAGGCATCATGCCCATCACGCTGATCTCCCAGGTCATGAAGTTCGCCGAGATGAGTGGCGCCGCAGTCCCCGCAACCATCCGCACCCGCCTCGAAACAGTGGCCAACGACCCCGCCGCCGTACGAACCACCGGTACCCAAATCTGCGCCGAACTCTCCCAAGAACTCCTAGACCGCGGTGCCCCCGGCCTTCATTTCTTCACCCAAAACCGCTCCACAGCCACCCAGTCCATCTGGCAGAGCGTCCGTCCCACCCCCCACCCCGGTTAGCCCACAGCTCTGCCCTGTGGTGCGCCAGTGACCTCCCGGCGCCCCGGACGACCTCAGTTCGTATATCTGGACCCAGACCGGCTCCCACTCACCAAGTTCATCCGGAAACAACACGTCTAAACCGCGGACTTTCGTGTATCCGATCCGGGCGCTTTGCTTCGCGGCGCCGAAGACTTCCACGATCGTGTCGTCAAGATCGACCATCACTGGCGACGCCGCGTCCCGGCAGCCGAACAAGGGGCATCGGCGGTCTAAACCGACCAGGAACCGAGAGTAGAGTGCGTCGACTTGGCGGGCATGACCAAACGTGAACCGGCGTAAGAACGATCCCAGGGTCGACGGGGCCCTCGTGTCACAGAACAGTTTGCCCATGCCCTGGTGGCGCAGGATGTCCATGTCGGTGATACTGTCTGCTCCGACGACCATCCCCGCGACCAGGGTCGCGATCTTGAACTCTTGGTTCGAACCCTGATGTCCGGGCACATGAACCAAGTCACGTGCCAGGTCATACAGTCCGGCCTGTTCAGCCAGACGCATTGCGGGGACCAGGCCCGCGTATCCGACCAGATTCTCATCATCGAACCTGACAGTGACTCCTGTGGGTCTGTGTGATAGTTTCATCTGTGAAGTGCTCTCTCTCATGGGTCTCAATGGCTTGTTTTCACTACTATTATCCCATGTCAGAGATCATTTCCATACCATTGTCCATTCACTGAAACCATAAAAAACGGTGCATCCAGGTGTAACCTGAATCAACCGATCCATTGCTACTCCGCAACACCAGATGGGCGCCCTGGCCCCATCGCCAACGCTCTACAGACGTCCAGTCTGCCCTCGCGTTGTCGCCGTGCCCAGTGCACCCATCTGTACGGGAAGGTGAGTTCCCGGAAAGTCGGGGGCACGCGTGAACAGTGCGTGTCCATTGATGACACTCAGATGGTGCTGCTCGCTACGCAAGCGATCGGTGAATTCAGGTGTAACCGTTCCGACCAGCCGCAAGAGTTCAGACCAGATGTGCCCGCCAAGCTCCCGTCGCACCCATGTCGATGGTCACCAACTCTTGTGTCGGCCTGGTGAGAGCGACATAGAGAGTACGGGCGCCGCTTTCGGTTGACGAAGCGATGCTATCAGGATCAACGACCACCACCGCGTCGAATTCCAGCCCCTTTGAGGACAGGGGATCAAGTCTGATCAGCCGAGGGTCACACGGCACGACAGGGCTGATGTCATCATCGTGACAGGGCAGGGCGATGATCCCGATCGTTCCCTCGGTGTCCACCATCAACCGCGCGATTTCTGCCGACAAGACACGCCCCAACTCTCCGTCCGGCGCGACCAGCACCCGGGGAGGAACCCCAGTCGAGCGCACAGCATCGGGAATGTCGGTGTCCGGTTCGATGCTACGGATGTACGATGTAGCCAGGTCGTAGGTTTCCTTGGGGGAACGATAGTTGGTTGATAGCCGGAAAGACCTCTGAGGCCGAGTGCCGATGAGATTCGCCAAAGCCCGACCAGGCTCCTCCTTATCGGGCCAACTGGACTGGGCAGGATCCCCGACAATCGTCCACGACGCATTGGCGCCTCGTCGATAGATCATTCTCCACTGCATCGGCGTGATGTCCTGCGCCTCGTCCACAAGAATATGGGCGTACGTGTTGTGCGGCGTCCCCGTTTCCAGGTTCCTGTGGTCAGTCAACCGATCGGCGATCGTCACAATCTCGTCCATGGAGTCGGAAAAGAAGATCGGCTCATCATCCTCTTCTGGCGGGATGGGACCCAGGATATGTGCCAATTCATCGAGCAACGGAATGTCTCCCACGCTCCACTGTTCCGGATTGATCGAAGCACTGAGCACCCGTGCCTGGTCAGCAGTGAGTCCCCCCAACCGGTCCAGTAGGCCGGGGTCAGCCATCCACGCCAAGACCTGTGTCGGGGCCAAGGGAGGCCACCACTGCCCAACGAAACTGGAGAAAGCCCATGAACCACGCACGAGTTCCTCAAACTCTCCGAGTTCGTCCACGTCGACTTCATGCTGCCCAAGGGACCACAACAAGGAAACGAGTTCAGCCTCGGCCGTGCTTTTCGCCTCATTGTAGGGAGCCCGGCTCAGACATTCATGACGAATCCTGATCAGGTCCCGAGCCGGAACACGGATCGGGTCACCTTTGACCGGTACGAGCAAATCCCGAGGCTCGACGAAGGGACGTTCGACCGCGGCACGCAGGAGATCAACCATCTGAAGCCCGCCCTTGATGACCCAGGCATCCTCGCGGTCCATGACCGACGAAGAGAACCCGAGCACATCGCTCGCCACCTGCCCCATGGCCCGCAGTGTGACAGACTCTTCCCCGAGTGAAGGCAATACCCGTTCAATGTAATCCATGAAGATCGACGATGGTCCCAGGACGAGCACCCCGCCATTGGTGAAACGGCGCCGATATGTGTAAAGCAAAAATGCCACTCGGTGCAATCCCACGACGGTCTTGCCGGTTCCAGGCCCCCCCGTGATCACTGTGAATCCTTGGTATGGGGCGCGAATGACCTCGTCCTGCTCCGCCTGGATGGTGGCCACGATGTCTTGCATCTTGGTGCCTCGTGCCCGCTCCAGCGCCCGCATGAGTGCTCCATCACCAATGACTGTCATGCTGTCGGGGACCTCATTCGGCATCAGCACATCGTCTTCGATGCCGATGACCTTGTCATCCCGACACGACAAAACCCGGCGCCGTACAACCCCCATCGGCTGTACTGCTGTTGCCCGGTAAAACGGCTCCGCGGCCTGCGCCCGCCAGTCAATCACTAAAGGCTCATAATCAGGAGTACGCACGCCCAAGCGCCCGATGTAGTTGCGTTCCTGGTTCGAGGAGTCTAGTCGTCCAAAGACAAGTCCTTCATGTTCTCCGTCAAGAGCAGCCATGCGACGCGCCGCCAAAAAGGCAAATGCGTCTCTTTCGAACAACGCAGTACCGTCCTCTTCACGCATCCATGACTCACGATCGGACGTGAACCGAGCCCGTGATTCTTGCGCCAAACCTTTGGCCGACACGACGGCGCGTTGAAGATGTGTAAGAACGAGATCGACGTACTCTTGTTCGGCTTGGATTTCCCTCTCCAAGGAAGACTGCATAGTCAAATGGTTTCCTCTCCCAGGTAATACCAGCATTACAGTCTAGCCCACAACGCAACAGCAGAGAAGGTTCGAGGGGAGTCAGCACCGACTTGACAGGCACTCCAACCCTGGGGTAACTTTGTCTAGCCCGAAGAGACCAGGCGCAGAGCATCAAGCTAAAAGCGCTAGTCAAAGAGGGTTTTCGTGATCAGGGATTGCCAGAGGATCAACTCCAACAGTCACCCTGCGATCGGGAAGGTTCACACACCAGAAGTTGACTTAGGTCGGCCAAACCGGTAATGTGGACCAGGTTGCCCCAAGGGAAGGTGAGAGCTAAACCGAGGGACGCACCTGAACCTTGAGAACTCAACAGCGTGCTTAAAGTCAATGCCAAATAATGCACTAAATGAACAATAAAGTGCCCCGATTCTTGACTGAGCAATCAGATCAAGAACGGT
>Ga0123354_10000069_pt1 | contig 77470 bp, 59 predicted proteins | sample TergutLab28metaG_2_FD_97872 | JGI IMG/M metagenome (GOLD analysis project Ga0123354, IMG submission 97872) | Labiotermes labralis P4 segment gut microbial communities from Petit-Saut dam, French Guiana - Lab288 P4 | ecosystem: Host-associated > Arthropoda: Insects > Digestive system > Gut ... | reverse complement strand
TTCTGAACTGTGTATGACTGCTGACTTGGGTATTGTGGTACAGCTTTGTAATTGTTTTTTGTGTTCAGCTCTGAAGTGTGTATGTCTGCTGATTCGAGTATTGTGGTTTATCTTTGTAATTGTTTTATGTGTTCAGCTCTGAACTGTGTATGTCTATTTTGGTTCATCTTTGTAATTATTTTGTGTGTTCAGTTCTGAACTGTGTATGACTGCTGACTTGGGTATTGTGGTACAGCTTTGTAATTGTTTTTTGTGTTCAGTTCTGAACTGTGTGCGATTGCTGACTCGAGTATTGCCATACATCTTTGAAGATCCAGATTGGCGAGGTTTTTTCTGGTCTACTTTACCAGGACAGTCTCAAGATGAAGCTTCAGTACAGTCGATGCCCTTGGCACAATCACTCATCACTGCTATCTGTGTAAGACACATTTATTGCTTTAAAGAAATTGAAAATTTGATATTTGTTCTATATTTGAATTCTGTTTTTCAGAAAGTATTGTATGGAGTGCTTTTAAAATGGTTTCTTCTCAATGCAGGACAATCATGGCTATGTATTACAAGAGAAAAGCATTTCATAACTCTTACTATATTCTGCACATATGTTTTTTTTACATCATTTTGAACATATTCTTGGAAAGCTTTCTTGCTTCTTATATTGAAATATAGTATCTCCTGTGAATTGCAGTTTATTAACATTGATTTTGAATCTGTGAAGGTTCCTAGATGGTAGGAATGACTTTTTTACTCTACTGAACTGATGTGAATGAAAAGAAAAACTCCTCCAATTTTGAAAGTTTGGCCATAAAAGATGATCGCTATTTAGGAATGTCATTAAATTTTTGCTGTACTGGAAGGGGTAGTATGAATGCAATCCAGAGTGTTCATTGTTCTCGGTATGTAAACTTTTTGTGGTGTTTTGTGATTACCAATAAGGCAAGTATGTAGTTGTTCATTTTGTGTTGAATTGATGGATCAAATTTAATTTTACAGGACTTGCTGTTTTGCCCGGACTTCACTGTTGCTGCAAATAGAAAATCTGGACCAGTAAGTAACTAGACATGTGCCCTAATAGTTATGTTCTAACCCAAGGAGTTGTGACAGTGATATTCACATTTCATTTATGTATTCATACAGGACAAGGCAGAGGATCTTCAGGCCATTGACAGTTGTGAATATATTTGGGAAGCTGGGGTGGGGTTTGCACACTCTCCACCACGTTACCCTGCCCATGATTCAAATAGAACAGAGCTGCTTAAACTTCTTCTGACTTGCTTCAGTGAAACAATGTACCAGCCTCCAGTTGGTAAGTGACATACTCTTGCTGTTTTTAGTCACACTGGCATTATTTGTGATATTGTTCATTACTCTCAGGGAGCTGAGACAACTTTGTCTTTCAGATATTTGTCTTCCATGAACAGTGTGAGCATTATGTGACAGGGGTACACAAGTCCCAGTTGACCAAATTTTGTACAGTGATGTCTAGTGCATATCTCTGGGTCATCAGTATGGAACTTGCTGTATGTTGCCCATCTGGTATCCTAAATTCTGAGTTCTCTCCTAGATTTTTGGAAAATTTGTGCTCCCCTGCTGTGTGATATTTGAGGTTTTCAATTTGATGAATATATTGATATTGTATCTTAAGATATAATGTTGCACCCCAGCAGATTTGTACTAATGTTTTGGAGAACCCTGGTGCTTCTATTTTGGGATTATTTTTATCCTGAAGATGGAGGTAGCATTTTATTCTGAATATTGGCACCTATTGAACAGACAGCATATCTTCACATCCCAGATGACTGTAATTGTAACTTGGGCATTAGCTCTGTGAAGAATGTCAGAACTATGTTGTTCTGTATATGTAAGTGTGTTAGTGAGATGGTTTTGGGATTTTTTTTTTTTAAATGTAACTATGAGGGTGAGTCCGAAAGTGAATTTGCAGTGCTTATATTTGGTATTGCTTATTTTAAGCTCTAATAAGAACAGTTCCTGTTTATTTGTACCACTTTTCTACTACATTTCCACGTAGTCCCCTCTACACGTTGAGGCATCATATCCTGGGATGAACATGTCTGTTCCATGTTGGTAGAAGCCCTTCCTGTGTTTGTTTCACAGCCATTCATACATCATAATAATGTTTAAATCTGTCACTACCAAATACTACATGACACAGATGATAATTGCCACTGATGAATTCTCATAAAATCACAGTCATTTTAGGTTTTTTAGGTACACAATTATGTATCATGTAAACTTATTTTCTGACCTAGGTATGCGTATTGCTTCAAGTAGAGGCATTCTCTCTTCCAAGTAACCTTCATGAATCCGTTGTATGAAGTTTTCACTCTTCTGGGATGTTATGCAGCTTTGTTTGGTAGTTAGTTACTGACATTTTGGGACAACCTATCAGTCTTCTTGACTGTTTGACCCTTGAAAATGGGTCCAATTGGCTATCCAAAAACATCGGTAGCCATCTACCAGTCATTGCTACGTAAAATCCCAGAAGAGTGAAGACCTCAGTTACGTTGCAACAGAAGCCTGATCTGTTGTATGGTTTCCTGATATTACACATTTCATGCAGTAAAAATACAGAATTTGAACAGGTGGCTGGACTGTAGAATGAATTTATTTGTAATCAGCAAGCACTTCACCATCCCGTAATAATAGGACTATATGAAAGTAAAATATTTTGCAATATATTGATAGATGTTAATAGACATGTAATGTTTTGAGTTCTCTTAGATGCAGATTACTGTATTTTTTAGCATATGCACCAGTCTTTTTGTATGTAGGGTGGCCTCAACAAAATTGTCACTTAAATCTGACAGACATAGCAACAGGACAAGTGCTGAAGCAAGTGGGTGGTTTGAGTGAACTTGATGACATTGTATGTAGCCCAGTTCATTGAAAATTATTTTCCCTCACCGCAACATGTTACATGGCTGTAGCCTAACCCTTTGGCAGTGGAATTAAGTGCTCAGTGTAATCAGCAGAAGGCCAGAAGTTTAAATGGCCACCAGATACTTTGCATGTTCTCGGCCACTGACTTTAAATGACATTTGGTTTCCTCACTAACACAATAAATGTGACTAAAGCTGCCATTTGCACCAAAGGGTTAACCTTGCAGCCATATGAATGTGTCAGACATGATGCTTTGTTGTACCTGAAGAATGTGATAGGTATGTTACACAGACTTGGTTAGTAAATACAAGAAGAATTTAACTAAGTAAGAAGTATCCTTTATTACCAATGAACTGTGTATGTGACTCACGTACAATATTTACTTGAATTTAAGATGATTCCCCTTCACAGTCCTACATTTCGAGGAAAATGCATATACAGAACATATCTTAACTGTATGCATGAATACAAGGTCATCCCCATGCTTCAGGTGGTAAATTATGAAAAAAATCCTGAGCTTTTGTTTGGTTAAGTACTGTAGTGTTCCAGAATATATGTGTATTTGCGTGTATCAGACAGTGCTGAACTGTTTCCTTCAATCTTTTCATAAACATGTACCATATTCGGGAGGCTTGAAATTATTGTTATAAAATGTGAAATATGCACTTCTTCACTATATTAACGTTATAACTTCTTGTTTCTTTCCCAACAGATATACATGTTGCACCTAATCGATGGATTCAGTACTTCACTTGTGCGGAGAATCGACATGCGTTACCAATGTTTACATCATTGCTGAATACAGTATGTGCATATGACCCAGTTGGTCTTGGAGTGCCATATAATCATCTTCTGTTTTCTGACTCCCTGGAACCTTTGGTAGATACTGCATTGCAGATCCTTATTGTCACATTGGATCATGATACAAGTGGCAGTGCTCCAGAGGGTGAGGAGGTGTGTGTTTGTATTCACTTTTCTTTTTTCATGTATTTTCTTACAGCTGAAATTATATGTAAGTGTGTAGATTGTTCAGATTGTCTCCGTCGATCTTCTGAGCTGCTGCTGCTGTAACCACTGTTGTGTGATGTGTCTCTAGCTCTCGGCATTTAAGGTTGTGGTGTTGATAAGGTGCCTGCAGACCTTGCTGTGTCAGGGAGCCCTGTGGGTCAGGTGGGCCCACAGACATACGTAAAGTTTTCTGTTACAGGCCCGGTGTGGCCCGGAGATAGTAGTAGTGGGTAGAGATACAGTAGCTCCACTCTTCCAAGACCACGGCACTGGAAGGGGGTGAGTGGTCAGTGGCATGCCCTGGCTGCACTTTACCCCCCCAAAAGACCTGGTACCCATTGTACAGGAGGCTGGGTGGGTCCCAGGGCTGGTCTGGACAGGCAGAAAATCTTGTCCCCACCGGTATTCGATCCTGGACTGTCCAGCCCATAGTCAGTCGCTATACCAACTGAGCTACCCAGTCCACCCCTCATACATAGAGAATATTAAAATTTATTGCGGGTTTATGGAGTGGATTCTGTTCTTCTGACAGAAGGTTTCTCAATCCTTCTGATGAGATATGGGAATAATTTTGGTTATAATTTCAGGGGGGTCCATGATTATTCAGTTACAGAAAGCTATGCTAATGGGTTTACTGGGGGCCCCCAGCAGCTGCCTGTGCCACGGATTGAAATATGCTGACATTGCTCTCAGCACATGGTGCTGCACAACAGCGTTTGTTCCCTTGGTGGAGCATATACTCTCATCCATGTGCTGTGCTTCTGCTGGAAGGTGTTGAACTAATGACCCCGCAGCCCAGATCTTTCATCTTGTGACTTCTGTGTGTTCGATCCTGTCAAGGAAGCAGTGAAGGGCCATTGATTGAGACTGGGTGAAGGTGTCAAGGCCGTGATGTTTGCAGTATTCCAGCAGCAGTACAGGGAGTTCTTTGTGGAGGGTCAACTTTCTGCATGGTGTGTCGATAGGATGCCTGCCTCAATGTCCACATGTCCTAGTTGTAATGGTCTGTGCCTTGTCTCGCAGATCAATCCTGAAATGAATTTCATTTGATTAGTCCCATACAACATTATTTTGTCCTTAGTTGTGTTGTACTCTTGACAGTGTAAGTAAATGAACCAACTATACTGTTTGACAAATTCCTAGTTAGCCATCACATCTGAGACAGCTGCAGAGTCCACATAGTCTTCATTAAACATGTATTATGGTTACTTTCCCCTGGAGTGAAGGCAGACAGAGTATAAACCATGCACCACCTGGCATCATGTTAAGAATGTATGTAGTTTTACATCTGTTCTATTGTACTCCCTGTATCATCCACCAAAGTGCAAGAAGGGATTCATATCAGAAAAAATTTTTACATCTGACATGTGACTTACAGGTAATATTTTTCTTACTGTTGACTTCTTTTTAATACACATTCGCATAGATGTGAAAAGTGCATGTTTGCTCTGTCTTGTCTGTCCATTTCTCTGTCCACATGTATCAACTTGGATCCAACTGGACATATTTTCGTTACATTTGATGTTGCAGACTTTTATAAAGATCTGTCAAGAAAATCCAAATTGGTTAAAATGAGCAACATATTTCTGGCATGATAGGTGAAGATTTAAGTATGTATGTATTGTTGACAGTGACATAAAATTTATCAGCAATACTAAAGTGAACACATTGTTGTTTCCATAGAAATGCTTGCAATATGACATGTACCTCAAAAATACAAAGGGAACTTACTGGTGTGTTTCTATGGTAACAGTGCACTACAGTTTTACATTATGCGAATGTGGTTTATCCTGTTTTTGAACAATTTTAGTGAAGGTGTGAACAGTACTGATCAAATTTACTTCTTAGAACACATGTTTGGATTGTTTATGGAGTTGCATTTTATTAACTAAATAATTTCTGCAGGCAGCTGTGCCAGACAATTTGTTCATCAATTATTTGTCTCGGATTCACCGAGATGAAGACTTTCAGTTTGTCCTGCGGGGCTTTACGAAGCTGCTGAATAATCCTCTTGTGCAGACATACTTACCAAACTCTACCAAAAAGGTGCAGTTCCATCAAGAGCTGCTGGTTTTCTTCTGGAAAATGTGTGACTATAACAAGGTAATTTACAAATGCCAGCACAGAACCTTAAATCTAGACTATGGTCTGTTCTCTTCTGTTTACACATTACCATCATCCAGTCAATTGAGTCTGTATAGTTAGAGTTACTGACAGCATGGGTAAATAAGCTAGTGATAAATCATTTTCCAGAATTTGAACTCAGTTTTTGTATGTATCCTCACCAACATATTAGCACATTCACTATTTGCAGTTTCGCTTATGTATGGTTGTGTCATTACAGATATGAGTTGTGACATGATTGTATTTTAATACAAGTCTGAATATTCTGATCATGGTGACTTATGTGCATAATGTCTCTGTAAAATTTTTGAAAACTATGTTAACCTTGTAAAGACCTATGTCCACTTATGTACATAGAAATACACCCCTAGAAATTAATTTTGTATGTTGAGGCACCAAGGAAATTTGAAAGGCTATTTGTTGCATATTTGATATTTTTTGTGTTGAAATACCATATTTACTTGAATTCAAGATGAGTTTTTTCCTTAAAGTTGGCACTTCAAATATGTGGGATCATCTTAAATTCACATATGAAGTGCCGAACTGGATCAAGCTAAACCAGATTGCTCTGAACTGGACCATGCAGAGCCAAAGCAAGGCCTGCATGTGAATTTGTTGAATAATCAGTCTTTAACAACTAATTGAGTTGGTGGTACTCCCACACTATAATAGACTAACATGTTAGAAATCTTAAAATGGTTGGAGATGGGAAATATGCATAATAATCTTAACCTTAAGAGACGACTTGCGTGTATTGGAGGATAATATAGGAATGAATGTTGAAGAATGAGACTGAGGATGCAGTCTGGATTAATCTGTCCCATGATACGGTTCACTGGCAGTGTGCTGCAAACAGCAATGAAATTGTGGGTTCCATAAAAGCAGTGGATTTGTGTACTGGCCGAGGAGGACCCTGGTCAATGGAGTTGTATGCTAGGACAAGCCAGAATATCAACTTTGTCAATTGTTGTCTGTGATTCACTGCCAGTTCTATAGTAATACAGTTTATCTTTACACCTGTTGGTGGCATGGTAAAATCAGTAATAAATTGTGTTATGGAATCATGATTTTATCAACAGTTGTACAGGAGGAAGGTAAAACACTTCACACTGTAATGTAATTGTGAATTTTGCTGCTGGTGCAGAAAATGGTCTTCAGAAAAGAGAGATGTTGCAAGTTCTCATTGAGTTGGATGCAGTTCAGGACATGATAACCACATATTGCTCATGAAACAGCAGTTTGTCATAACCCACCGATACACAGTTTTACAGGACAAAGAAAAAACTTTACATATCATTAATAAACCAACACTTAAACATTTAATGTTTTTACAGTCATTTAAGGAGAATTTTTTGCGTACACAGCATTTTGACAGAAGGTGCTTGTAACCAAACTCTAGTAATTTGGGAATATTAGTTTGATGAATTGTGTGGGTTACAACAAATTGCTGTTTCATGAGTGGTATTTGCTTGCAGTTTTCAGGTATAATTTCATCATATACGCTGTTGTACAGTAGCTTTGTTGATAATTCTAATAGTTTTCTGGATGAAAACAATTTGAAGGCAAGGCCAAAAAAATGAACAGAATTTAGGAATTGCAGTAAATTTTTGTGTTACAGTAATGTTGATACTTAAAGCCTTTCAGAATTTTTTTTGTGCTTGTTTCATTATTGAGGCTTATTACAATTTTATATGCCCTTAAGTTGATTCATTTAGAGTGATAATCATAAATTTTTTAAGTCATGGTTTGTAGCCTCTTAATCTCTTGATGTGATGTTCTGTGGCAAATTGAAAACTTTAGCAGACCATATGGTAGTGAAATGTGATACAAATTTCATGAACTTTATTCATGACTTGCATTGTGTACATTGTTTCATATCCCTTATAGGCTTCATTTTGTTGGGTCAAATGTACAGTAAGAAGTGTGTAGTTTTGAAGAGTTTTAATCATGTTACTCTACTGAAGGTCCATAACATGTATTGTTTTATGTTTTAACTGTCTTGATGATTAGTATTAGCAGTAGTAGTAAAGGTGGTGGTGGTGGTTGTGGTGGCAGTGGTCATTGTGGTTGTGGTGGTGGCAGCGGTGGTAGTAGTGGTGGTGGTGGTAGTAGTAGTAGTGGTGGTGGTGGTGGTGGTGGTGGTAGGAGCAGCAGCAACAGTAGCAGTAGTGGGAAACAGTCACAACAGTTATAATAACAACCATGTATTTTACTTTGATGGGGTAAGAATGTATAAATGCATTTAAATTATTTTTCTAAGTAATCATGGTCTTATTTGGTATGATTTAAATTTTTCAGAAATTCTTGTATTATGTGCTAAAGAGCAGTGATGTGTTGGAGATTTTGGTGCCAATCCTGTACCATCTTAATGACTCCCGCGCTGATCAATGTAAGTGAAACTCAGTATTTTGGATGTGTGTTTTGTCATTCTTAGAATCTGCTGGTATTTTATCTTTAACATTGGATATTATCAAAGTATTGGAATATATATGTGTGGTGGCAGCAGACATTTGTTAGGTGACTGGAGTCAGAGTGTTAGGCAGTGACGATAGCAGTGCTGTGAGGCAAAGTGTATGCATGCATTACTCATAAGGGCATTTGGTCAAGAAAAGAATGATTTGACAGTAATGAATCTGTCTTTGTATTTGCAGGGTTCTAAGTGTGAATCGTGAATTGTTTCATTGTATGTTTGAATTCTGGAGTTTCCAGATTAAGATTGTGGCTTGGGACTGTTGTATCTTGAGTGAGGTTTTATGGGTTTTCTTAGTTGCATTAGGCAGATGCTAATGAATTTCAGTTTATAGATGGTTAAGTAACGTAACAATAACTTGGAGCTTAAACACAGATCTAGTATCTTCTAGATATGAAAATAAAACAAGATATGTTTATTTTCAGCTCGAGTTGGTCTCATGCATATAGGTGTGTTTATCTTGCTCCTCCTGAGTGGGGAGAGAAACTTTGGTGTCCGCCTCAATAAACCATACACTGCCACAATACCAATGGACATTCCTGTTTTCACAGGTGGGATTATGGTCTAATATTACTGTTGTTATAAATATGTATGTGTTTAGACTGTTACTATGATGTGCATTTTATGTAAAACCTTTCCATGCCACATAACTTATGAAGCCAGGATGTGAACCCATTTCAGATTTGTTTTGCCAGTAGTATTTAGGATACAGCCTGGATGGTCAAGGAAATGGGTGTTGATTCCCAGTAGGAGAAAGATTTGTCTCCTTCCTAGAGTGTACAGACTAGCCCGGGGTCCAGCTAGCCTTGTATTCAGTTGGTGCTTGTTGCCATCGGTTTGGGGGTAGTGTGGTCAATGCATGAGGAAGACCACTTGTATCTGTCTAGTGCCAACATGAGGGATGTTTGAAGCTGTAATTACACTCTTTCAAATTGCTTCATAACGTGATGCTTAATTAAGCACTGGGGCAATTTCACAGTGTTCTTCAGTCCCTTCAAGCAAATGTGTGGGTAGTACCTTATGTTAGGCCTTATTGGCTTCCTCCCACATCTCTTTGCATCTATCATTCATTGATTATCTTATTATTTTATACTGTATATTTTCTTCTACTGACACCAGTAAATGAACCATAAATGTACATATATATAAATGATTTCAAATTGGTTTCGAGGTTCCTAAGTGTAGTGTATCAGAATACCATGTGACACTGTATTGGGCAGTCACAGTTTTTTGAGAAACTTTGAGTAAGAAAGTGTGCATTATATCCAAGCAGATGTATTTTAAATTTTCCAGGGACACATGCAGATCTGCTAATTACAGTGTTCCACAAAATTATCACAACAGGCCACCAGAGATTGCAGCCACTATTTGATTGTCTGCTTACAATTCTTGTAAATGGTAAGTACTAGCATTAAACTTTGTTGTTGTGTCACTAGCTCCATGGTGCTTCCTTCTTGAGAACTTGACAACCAGTTGCTGCACAAATTCTCCACCTTTTATGGTATACAAAGCTAAAGTATTTATTTCACGAGAGTTTACCTTTAATATGATGTAATTATCTGAGGTTTTCTGTGACAACAACAATAAATGTACTGTTCAGTAAGACTTTTTTTAGTAAAACACAACAAAGTACATATTCCTCACACATATTCTTTTATTTTAAAGAAGACATATTGAAACAGCGAAATTGTTTATTTATTCTGGCAGTCTTATGAATGTGTAGTGTTTAGTAGATACAGGAATGGGCACTAGATGTGCTGATGGATGTGACATACAAGTTTTCTATTACTGGCACCACATGGAATGGAGATTACTTTGTACAGTAATTGGTCATCAATAGAAGACATTAAATAATATTGTTGCAGTATGTCTGGGGATTCAGGATTCTCAGTAGGAAGTCCTGAACTCATTGAAGATGCTTTTCAGTGTGCAGACTCTTTCTTTCTCATGGTGTGTTTCTGCTGTGGTAAGGGCATCTGTCCCATCTGTTTGCAGGTAGATCCCAACTTTCATACATAATTTATTCGTGAAAATGTGTATGTAAGTCAAAATGTACAAAAGTCCAGCAGTAGACTTACATGTTATAATGGGGTACATTTCCCATTCTGATCAAAGTTGATGGTTGAGTTTCAAAATACAAACAATGCAAATAAATTTTCCAAAGTTATTTCTTGCCTCAAATTCTAATTAGCTCATGTACCTTTTCTGGCATTTAGGGGACTCAAAATACAGTTTTGGTTTCAGTTTTATGGCTGTAGACATTGGGGAAATGTTGGGGGCATGTATGGGAGGATAGATGGAAAAAACACATCACTCTTGTAAGAGCAAGTGAGCATGGTGTGATATGCTTTTTGAAAAGAACTTCTTGCAGGAGCAGGTAAATGCTACTTAATGAACACAGATAATAACATACTGAGTCCATGCATAAACTGAAATGTTTGTTTGGCTGACAGATAGGGCCATTGTGCAGTAGCTTGAAATGTTTGTTCATCAGCTGTATATGAGAGTCCAAATTCGGTGTATGAAAGATGGATTAGGGATGAGAATTTGTAACGTTGAAAAGTGCAGGTTGTATGAAATTTGTATTTTTTTTAAATTTTTTTTTTATTTTATAGTAGTGCTGAATGGCTGTAATGTATGAATGGTGGAATGGAAGGATTATCTGAGGAAACAATAGCTGGAGATGGAAATTCTGTTGATTCTTCATTGGGTTTTACACTGATGGTGCTGTAATATGTTCACAGTTTCTCCTTACTTGAAAACCCTGTCAATGGTGGCCAGTACAAAGCTCTTGCATTTGCTGGAAGCATTCAGTACTCCATGGTTCCTGTTCTCATCTCCCACCAACCATCATCTAGTTTTCTTCCTCCTGGAAATCTTCAACAATATCATTCAGTATCAGTTTGATGGTGAGTGATGAGTGATTATACTGTGCATGAGTTTTCATTCCAGGATATTTTAAGGTTTACAAAACCTACTTGGAATGAAACGTTTGTAAGAGAGACATCTCATTTCAAAACTTTGAAACTTGTAACCTTTAACCTTTATTTCCCTTGTGTTGCAGTATTGTATCATTGCATTGCATGCTGCAGCTGGCCAAGCAGTGCATTGATTTTGCTCTGATACTGTGACTGTCTAGTTAAACTATGTCATACACATAGCAATGGGCAATTCCTCCCAGAACATGAGTGGTTACCACTGCATTAAATTGTGACTCTCAACCCTGTATAATGGGGAGGATTTAAGACCCATATGCAGTGATTGTATAGGTTTAATGTGTGGCATTTAAGTGTCATTATTAAATTATTAAATTTCTTGAGTGGATATTTGTCATTAAATTGAACAGGATTTAGTTGGTTTTATGGATTGTGATACTCTATAGTCTTAATTGTAGTTACTAACCTTGTGAAGAAATTTGCTGCCTCCATATTCATTGTAGGGCAGTGAGTGACAGATTGGGAATATAAGAGAGAAAGAGACAGCTAATGTATACATAGGAAACAAATTTGCTCAGGTACAATATTAACAGCATACGAAGTAATCATGAGATTATTTAACACATTCAAGGTTCTTTTTGGTGTCTGGAGAGGGCATTATTTTTGTAGAATTGCAGAAAGAGAAATAATACAAAATTTAAATTATTTTTTGATATATGACACTGTAATTTGGTAGACTGTCTACCTATCTTCATGCACAGTGTCACATCCCAAAAGACCATAATCGACATTTTCACTGTCTTGGGCACTTCATGTCTCACAGTGCATTATGTATTTGCTGTTATACAGACAGTCCTCTTTTAACATTGCAGAAAATAATGTTTTTTTTTTAAAACACTGACAAATTCTAGTGGCCAAAGATTGTATGCGTGTTGCTCAGACTTAGATTGTTTTTTCTGTCAGATATTTTCAGTTCATATTTAATTAATTCTTAACAGGAAAGTATGCTTTGTTGTATATTATTTGTTGTAATTTGCAATTTCCCAGGAATATCAACATTAAGCAATAACTCATGGTGCTCCCTCTTCATGTTTCATAAACAACAGTTATTAATTTCCAGGAAATTCCAATTTGGTGTACACAATCATTCGCAAGCGCCAGGTGTTCCATTCATTAGCAAACCTTCCATGTGACTATGGAACTATTGCTAAATCCTTAACGAAACGTACAAGAAGGCATCTACCAAGCACCACATCCACAGAAAATTTAGGGGAGTTGCCAAGCATGGAAGGGTCACATCCAGCATTGCCAGCAGAACCTGGCACTCTGAAAGCTACACTTCCAGATACTCCAGGTATTGTAACAAGGATTGCTGCAGCTTCTGGCAATCCAGGTGTTGTAACAAGGACAGCTACACTTACGTACACGACAGGTATTGTAACAAGGACATCAACATTTCCAGAGACTCTTAGGTGTTATAACAAGGACAGTTTCATTTCCAGACACTGTCAGATATTGTAGCAAGGACAGCAACATTTCCACATATTCCTGGTATAGTGATGAGGACGCCTACACCTGCAGGCATTCCAGGTGTTATAACAGCTACATTTTTGGACACACTCAGGTATTGTAATAAGGACAGTTACATTTCCATATACTTCAGGTATTGCAACAAGGACAGTTACATTTTCAGACACACTCAGGTATCATAGAAAGGACAGTTACATTTCCAGACACTCGTGTATTGTAACAAGACAGCTGTACTTCCCAGCACTAAAGTTATTGTAAGAAGGACGCCACCATTTCCAGATACTGCGGGTATTGTAAAAAGGACAGCTACACTTCTAGACATTCCATGTGTTGTAATGAGAACAACAGTGTTATGTGAAGATTACTTTCTCATGTTTATTTACAGTCCGCTTCATGACACTGTTAGTCTACATAGTAAGGAATGGTAGGATGATTGGTGAACAATTAATTTGTTAGCAGGTGGATGGAAGTTTTTGTGGTATTATCATGGCTTTCTGTTCAGATACTGAGGAAAACCATAAAACCTGAGAATAGTCTGTCACTAGGTCCAGGTTTGAACTAAGAACTCTCAAGTGCAAAACAGGAGTGCTACCCAGCTTTACACTGGAAATTTGCAACACGTTTCTCTGAAATCTTGTGGAAGTAGTGGCACATTGCTGTTCAGTAATGTGAATTCATGTACGAGGGAGGATGAAAAAGTTTCTGGGATTGTTACAAAAAATGTATTTAAAATATTTGTATGAGTTTGTAACTCTAGTCCCCTTCAAAGTACTCCCCCTGTGACTGGATGCAGTGATCCCAGCGCTGCTCCCACTGCTGGAAAAATTGTCTAAAATCTTCAACGGAAATGCTGTTAAGGGCCGCCAGCAATTCTCGTTAAGCCTCTGTAATATCAGCAGAATGCCTCCCTTTCAAATCCTGCTTCATCTGTGGGTGCAAAAAAAAGTCGCAAGCAGCAAGGTCAGGTGAGTAGGGGGGGTTAGACACAACCACCATTTTGTTTCTAGCCAAAAACTGCTGAACGCTGAAGGCTGTGTGGGTGGGGGCATTGTCGTGGTGCAAGAACTAATCCCCACTCTGCCACTTTCCTGGACATTTTCGTCACAGGCTTTCACGCGATCATTTCAACACATTCATGTCAAACTACTGATTTACTGTTTGTGCTGGAGGAGGAACAAACTGCCTGTGCACTGTCCCATCAGTATCAAAAATAGAAATCAACATTATCTTGACACTTGAACAAACTTTGCTGCTGTATTTTTTTTTTTTTTTTTTGCTTTGCTTTGGGAAAATTTGGTTACTCCCACTGACTAGACTTCTGCCTTGACTCAGGGTCATTTTTGAGCTCTTCCTGCAAATCATGGCAAACATTCACATGGTTGTTTTTATGCTCCTCTGTGAGCAGACACGGCATGAAATTTGCAGCAGCCTGTTTCATAATCGAATCTTCCATTAAATTGCATTGGTATGAACTCCATGACACACCTGTTATTTCAGAAATTTTGTCAATGGTCTGATGAGGATCTGCAAAGACAGCCGGGTGAACTTTTTCAAGTTTTTGGTCAGTTCTGCTTGTAGAAGGGTGGTCACAATGCAGTTGGTCTTCAGCAGACGTTTTCCCTCTTTTGAAATGATTAAACCACTCGTACACTTGTGTTATACCCATGGCTTCATCCCTGAAAGCTTCCTTGAGCATCATGACAGTTTCAGCTACAGTTTTTCCCAAAAGGAAACAAAATTTTACACACACACTCTTTCTTTAAGATTAGCCATTTCAGTTTTTAAAGAATCGCCAGACACACTTGCAAACACTTAGAATAATGCCAGAAAAATTGACACAAATCGTGCAGTGCCATGGCAGTTGGCAGACTAGTTCAGAATATTGCAGGCTCATGATACCTAGTGGTAGAACCCTGAACTATGTCTCGTTCATGTGGAATATTTGAATTCCAGAAATATTTGGGTCCCCCCTTGTACATTCAAACACTGGTACAGTGCCACTGTTTCTCACTGCAGTCTGTGGTGGTATATCGGGGGTGGTGTTAAAGTGAAACGCGGTGTAATAGGGAATTTGTCTATACAGACTTCCATGGGTGCTAAAGTGAGGGTGGTGCTGTATTGCGGTTTTTCTGTGTTTATACTGTTGGAAGAGTCTTATTGAAACAGAAGCCTATGGAAAGCTGAATATTGTCATGTTACCCTGTCCTTCTGTGCTTAATAAAACACCGTGCCATGAGGGCTTGGGGTGTGGAGATATAGCTCTATGTATTATTAGCCTTTGTACTAGATGAAGGTGAGTGATGAGCTTCACTACCCAACCACTTTAACCCCGGGATAACAGCTGCCAGTATCCATTGAAAGAAGCTGTGTTGTTCCCAGAGCCACATAGTACACTTTGGAAAAGAGAAAAAGTCTCTATCTCTTGCTAGAAACTTAACCACAATTCCTTGGTTATGCATGCCTGTGGTCAGTATCCTGACTGAGCTGTCCCACCTTGTTTTGTGGTATATACATGCATAATGTATCCACCAGGTGTTTTTGGGGGATCTACCATGCTTTGAGAGGACATTTGTTAGGGAATTCACATCACTGTAACCAAAAACAACTTTATCCAATGTTGAACAGTTATGGAGATAATGGTGAGAGAAGTTTTTAAGATTGAGCGCTGTTATACGTGCATTGATTACCAAATACATATTAAAACCAAGTGGAATTTGTAATGTTATCATCTGTACATAACATCTATGTAACATCCAAGTGACATAAAGACATAAATTGTGTAAGAAAAACTTGCACTATTTTTGTAAAAATCGTCACAAGCGTTCCAAGTATTTTATATGAGATATATGTTGGCGCATGGCTTGCCTCGGTATTCGTTGAAGGACGGACTTACACAGCATGTGGATAACACATCAAACTAAAGAGGTACAGTATGTGGGACCGCAAGAAGACCACATTTTTCTCATGCCATTATCTCCTTAACCGTTCAACTTTGGGTATAGATACTTTTGGTTTTGTCAATTGTAGTTTAACCTAAGGAACATGCTCCTAAGGTGTAGCAGATTCGCCAGAAACACACCATATTTGATCTTGTGACCATCACAACAATCTCCTACATGTGACACAGAACAGAATATCATTTGGCTGTTGATATTTTCTGTGGATTGATATGAAGTTGGTTTGGTGTAACAAGAGTGACAACTCTTTCTTTTTTTCTTTTGTTTGTTTGTTAGAAAATGTATGGCTATAATGTCTGCCAAACACCACCAACCACTTTACATGACTTACAAGTGGCATTGTGGTTTGTGTCAGTTACAATTGTGCAGTGATGATGGCTATATTGCACATCATCAGGGGTCTTCCATCCATTATATTTTCCAGAGTTAAAGCAGTCCCATTACAGGCCAGGACAGGCCCAGAGGGTTCCAGGAAGTTAAGGTTCCCAGATTTCATGACAACAGCACAGGATGGTGGTAGGTTGTCAGCCTTATGCACCGGCCGCCTTTACCCCCAGGATATACTCCTGGTACTCATTTCTGTTAGAGGCTGAGTCGACCCCAGGGCCATAGTGCGATTGGAAAGATTATATGTCAATAAAAAATCCACTGACACCAGCTGGGATCGAACCAGTGACCTTCCGATTTGTAGCACAGCACCTTAACCACTGTGCTACTGCGGTCACCATATTTTCCAGAACACAGGCTTTTTGTGATAGAGAGCCTTGCAAGGCTTATGTTATGTTGTACTGAAACTTTGCGTAGCTTCTGCAGTGAATGGTATATGGAAGATTGATAATCAATTGAAGATTCTTCATTGACACCAAAAAAAAATAAGCATAATTTCTTGGAGAATGCTATCTTTTGGGGTAGGGTATTGTGTCATGTGGTGGAAGTGTGCTAATGCTAAGAACTTAGTTGTCTCCATCATCAGGAATGGAGACAGTGAGTTTCCATGAAATGTCAAGTCTTCCAGGAGACTGCATAGAATAACATCCTAGAAGACATCAGTCTTCATTTTCATCACCATGAGAACCTTAAATCTTACACTTTAATTTCTTGTCAGGCATTGAAAAAATGACGGAGAAGGAATCAGCTCATCCTTCAGTCAATCAGCTCTGTGAGCTGACTGCGTCAGCAACAGTGAATGGATTGAGTTCATCTGATTCGCCGCTAGTGCCACAATCATCTGTATCTCCAATAGTGTCTCAGAAAACAACATATGACTCTAGTGACAGCAGCATAAGGCAAGGTGATGGGCAGGAATTGCCGAGGTCAAAGAGTATGGTAAGTATTGTCATGCATTTTAAAACCAAATAATTTTTTGTGAGGTTTTGAGGTTGTCATCATGGAGAGCAGGAAGACTCTGGTCTTTGGAATTAGTCTGTATGAAATATTCCTCAAAAAGTAGAGTAACAACATAATGATTAATGTATGAAATATTTTCATATGAATGAAGTAAATGGGTTCAGAGGTTGCAAGCTATGCCACAGTTACTTGATACCTGTTTTTCCAGAAATTATAAAATAACTTCTCCTTGCATGCATTTTTCATTATTTGCAAGCATGTCTATTCCTTCTGTTAGTATAAACATAAAAGTCAAAATAATGGATTTCCAATTTGAGGTTCTCATGGCAGCGAGTACTGCAATAACAGTTTTACAGGATGTTAGGCAGCGTGTGCTAGGGGGGTACCAGGGTTTTGGAGGAACCTGCTAAATCCTTGTTCAAGATAATGATAAAGATGTAGGCAGCACGATCATCCCAAACCTTGTAGATGTTTACCAGGGAATATTGCTTAACCCTTTGGCGCCGGAATTTTATCTTTCGTGCCAGAATTAAATCCCCACCCCCCTGTCCACTTTAATGGCCGTTCGGCCATTTAAAGGGCTCACTGCACGACATACATATATATATATGTCGTTCGGCGCCAGAGGGTTAATGTCCCAGAAGATTGTAATCATAAACATACTTTGCCTTTTAGCTGGATAAACACAATATGGAGTTTAAAGCTTGTCAAGTGTCTTTCAGCAATTACATAGTGCTGCCATACACTGTTTAGATATTCCTGTCTGCCTCTTCCAATAGCTTCTTAGATTTTCTTCCTCTTCTTCCATCACATCTGTCCTTCCCTGTATCTCTCCTTCAGCGACATGTTTGAGAAGGCAGTTCCTGTGCAAGATGTGACCAATCTAGTTAGCCTACATTCCACATGCTGTATGTAGGATATTCCTCTCTTCCTTGCTGTATGTAATACTTTTCCACTTCTCACGTGATTGATCCGACTCATCTTTTTCATCCTTCACCAGCACCACATTTCAAAATGTCCCAGGTATTTCTGATCTGTTTCCAGAAGTGCCCAAGTTTCAGCACCGTACAAAGCTGTACTCCAAATATAGCACTTCACTAGTTTTTTCCTGAAATTTAAGTCAAGTGTGCTGGTGAGTATAATCATCATCTTGTTGAATGCTGCTTTTGCCATGGCAATCTTGAATTTAATTTCCCGTGTACATCTTGCATTATTTGTTATCATGTTACCCAAATAGTTGAAATATTCTACATTATCCAGTTGTTTTTGATCATTCATAATCTGTGTTGGGAATGGCTGCCTTGAGATTCTCATCATCTTAGCTTTTTGCACATTCGATCCCATTCCATAGCATCTTCCAATTTCAATTAGTCTCTCAGTCATGCTCTTTGGAACCACTTTTTCCTTAGTCAGTACGACAAGGTCATTTGCATATTTCACAGTGCTTATTACTTGTCCTCTTATTTTGAAGTTTCTAGAGCCTTCAGAAGCTTCCTTGGTAACGTACTCACTGTACAATTTGAAGAGAATCGGTGACAAATAGCATCCTTATCTAACTCTTTACAGTCGTCGCTCTTCTCATCTCCGTCTGGTCCAAACTTAGTTTAGCACTCTGATCCATGTACAGTTTGCTTATCAATCTTCTTTTGTGCCTATTTATATCAGTTTTCCTTAGGATGTGCATTAATATGGTCTATTTTAGATTGTCAAGTGCCTGCTTCTAGTCTATGAAGCACATGCACAATTCCTCATCTGTGTCCAAAGTTTGTTATGATATTATTCTCAGAATCCCTATTGTATTCCTAGTTCCTTTTCCTCTTCTACATCCAAACTGATTTCCAAGTACATCCTTGATTATATAAACAATTAAACCAGTGCTGTGAGGTCTAAAAGTAAGGTGATGAACCTTTTACACCTGTCAGTTTTGTAATGCATTTTTACCAGACATTTTTGTCTTTCAGCCTTGCACAAATCCAGATTCTCCAACACCATCCATCCACTCAACAAGCAGTTCACACTCAGCTACTGCAAGCAAACGTAAGACTTCAGAATCCTCAGTTGCCAGTCTACAGAGAGTTTCAGCACAGGTAGCCCAACGCTTGACATTATGTGCACACAGTTGCATCGCAATTCATGTTGTGCACAACTTACTGCACTTATAACATTATGTTCATGCAAGGTTATTTGACATAAATTTATTCAACTATTGGTTGTGAAGTGGAAGGACACTTGGAATTAAAACAGTTGCCCACAACAGAGCAAGTCCTCAGTTTCTGTGTAATGGGAGAGAGGAGTGGTGATAATACCTCTAAAACAATTGATAATCTAAAAAACTTATATAAATTGATTTGGTGAAATATATATATATATAAAACATTTTTTTATTATTGTTGTCTGGAGTCTGCATAATGGCTGTGCCATAGCTGAGACAGTCAGTGTTAGCTTCTTGCAATGTAAGTCCAGTTTCAGTCCTTGTGTAGTCCGTGTGGGGTCTGGTGGACACAGTAGCACTGGGGTAGGTTTTGCTTGAGCGTTTCAGTTGTATCATGCCAGTTACTATTCTACAAATGCTGCATACTCATCTTTCATCAGGGGATGGTGCACAAGGCCCATTTGAACCTTCAGTACCAAATGATTCAGTTTCATCCCATTCCTAGCAGAAATAACAATATTAAATATGTCTGTAACACAAGCTTCTTAGGACATAACTTGATCAGTATGGTTCAGTAATCCTCCACTCCACTGGAGGAAGGAAACAGCTGACTTATTTTCCAAAATTACTGCTTTTCATTTATTCCCAGTGGCATTGTTTTCATCCCCTTATATAGTACATTTGTTACTTAAGTACAGCATATTTTGAGTGAAAGTGTTGAACAGTAGAGTACCAAAACAGCTGAACAGGAACTGCTGTAGCAGAATTGCCTGAAAGCTGTCTGTGGAGCACATCTGCAGCATCCTCAATAAAACAAGTAACTTCATTGAAAGGACAGCTTCTTGTGTTGGAATCTGGGTACACCTGCACCCCAGAAAACAAGAGTATCACTGCAGAGAATGTTTAAAAATTTGCTTATCTCTACGCAGTAGAATAGAATAATAATTGGGTTCGAGCCCTTCCAGGCCCAATGCACCTAGGCCTTAAGACAGGCCCTTTGTGCTCCCTATTCTATATTAAGTTAAAAGGAGCCCTGTTCCTTCAACAAAGTTCCAGATGGCCCCCCATACCTAATTCATAATTACCTCCTGGTCCAAAAAGAAGAGGAACCCAGGTGTAAATGTCAAAATCACTATGTATAATTGCCTTCTACTGGTGTTCCACAAGACTGGAACCCCCCGTAGAATCTTTACTGGAGTCCCCTATTGCGGAGCTCTCCTTAAACTCTTAATTACTGTCAATCTCAATCCCGCAGGATCAGGGGAGAACCTCTGGGTCCAAAAAGAAGGAACCCAGGTATAAATGTTGTAGTTACTATGTGTAGTTGCCTTCTTCCAGAGTTCCACCTGACTGGAGCCTTCTGTAGAATCCTTACTGGAGTCCCCTATTGCAGAGATCTCCTAAACTCTGAATTACTCTCAATCTCAGAGTCTTTTCTGAAGTTCCCTATTGGGGAGCCCTCCTTTGACTGAGTTATTCTCAATCTCGATCCCATAGGATCTGGAGAAATATTTGGTCCACCAAACAGAGCCCCTATACTTGTCAAGGCTAAATACAACCGGGAGGTCACCTGGTATCCCAGAGGGTGCCATTAAAGAATTAAAGACAGACTCACCCACTGCCATTCATCCCTTAGGCACGGCACTCACACCGTAGGATTGGGGATTGTTTTTCAAGGTTTACTTCTTTAGGTCCTCTGTGTTCTGCGCAGCAGGGTTACCTCTCATAGGATGTGGCTCTTCGCCATGCACAGACGGTCTTGGGTGGAGAGAGGCTATAATCCGCATCTACCGCCCCTGGAGAATAGCTAGAGCCCCCCTCAGGCCACCAGTGTCACCCCTCAGCAACCTAGTGACCCCAGTACGGCCCGGCCGACTCCCCTTGACCCCATCTCTACGCAGTACTGGAATAGGACCTCGGTTCTATTTTGTTGGTTTTTGAAATCCCCAAGGTAATGATCCAGAGGGGCAGATGGGGCCATTTGAATTGCGAAGTTAGAGGTGCAGTTCTTCAATTATTGCAAGCTGGACAGAAACCAAAGCATGTTCAAAGAATGTTTTCTTGGATCAAGAATGAAAGTTAGAGGTTGATGGCAATCAGGTATCACCCTGGTTCTGACCATAAATGATGTCAGCCAGCAATCTGCTGAAGTTCCTCTGATGACTCAGCGGGCATCTTCTGGGAAACCAAAGCTTTTGGGTTCTGGGGGAGTCTTGTTGCAAAACTGTAACTTAAAGAATTGACAGAAGGGCACCACCACAAGTGGAGCCTATGGCGTAATTGGGCTCAACACGGGAAACCTCACCAGTCCCAGACATCAGGAGGATTGAGAGATTGAGAACTCTTTCTTGATTTGGTGGGTGGTGGTGCAGGGCTGTTTTTAGTTTGTGAAGTGATTGATATTTAAACCACTGGCATGAAAGGTTCGGTGACAGGGTGGAGAAATTAAGTGAATTGCCCTACAGCAAGATTTGCATCTGGAATAAAATGTTCCAGCAAGGTGTGAAAATTCAGAATTAAGATTTCTTAAAGTGGCCACTATGAAGATGATAGTCCTCTTGAGTGTGATGCCATAGAGACTTGTAGAAATGTGTCCACATTTCTAAGGAATAGTATGCCTACATATTCAGGACAGAAGGTGGAGATAAAGTGTTTCTCCAAACTGGTGGTAAATTTCATTCAGGATACACAACATCAATCACAGATGATGCTGATACTTCAAAGAATGTTGTAATCACAGAAATTAGTAAATTTTGAAATCTGATGTTTATTTATGATTTTTCACTATATGTGTAAGGGCTGTAATTTTAATGTCATATGTGTATACTCCTTAATGTGGCCGAATTTGGTTATTATATTGTGTTATATATGTTAATTTTTTTAGACTCACAAACTGTGAGTGAAATTAGCATTTATGATATAAATATTGTTTTGGTGTATCACTGTGCTTGTACATTTTAACGCTTCTTAGACTGAAGTCATTCTGCTTTTCAGTTCATTTTCATTTTTGTACATATTATTTTCTTTTGATTTTTCCATTTTTGTGTTTTGTTCTGTATCGCATTGCATACCCTTATTGCTTCCGTAGCGTCAGAGTATTCGGCTGACGGAAGCACATTCTCTCGCTCAGGGGAGCAGCAGTGGACCCCCTCCTGGAATTATGGGACCTGGAGGACAGTGGATTCCAACTTCAGAATGGGTGAATTCTTGGAAGACAAAACTACCACTACAAACGATCATGAGGCTTTTACAAGTGCTTGTACCACAGGTGGAGAAAATATGTATTGACAAGTGAGTACTGATGAGGGGGGTGTGAAATTTCAATGGACATATGAAATAGTGGGTTTCACTGTACTGTATTTTGATAAACTGTCCTTGGGCAATCAGTTATGTTGTTTTAGAGCAGAAGTCTAACATTACAGGCACTTTCTCTGCCTCTGTCATTAGAGAATGAGTCAGTGGTAGAAGCAGAGAAGGTTTGTTGGACTTGGTCTCTCAATTGATCAGGTTGGTGACCCAATGAGATTTTATCACTTACTGTTGCCATGATATGTAAAGTTTACTGTCATGTTTTGTTGCCTGTTTGTTTGGTGTTTGGAATATGAACAGCTTTACAAAATGGGGCAGTAAACTTCACAACATAGCAAGTACTTTTAAATGAAACTGCATCCTCCTTCCTGCCTTCTGACATTACTTGAATATAGATTGTATCATTTCATGGCATGAAGGTGCAGTAAAACCACTTTACATTGATATTGCTTAGCTGCAGAACCTGCTGTGGTGGGCCACCAGAGTGTATTCACCTACTCTCCTTTCCATTTGAAGACAGGGACAGAGCAGGTTCTGTGAAATGTCACTTTTTAGGCATGTTTACAAAATTTGGAAAAGTAACTTATTAGCTCCATTATTTCTGTCCATCTGTCCACATGGAACAACTCGCCTCCTGCTGGTCATTTTTATGAAATTTAGTATATGAATAGCTTTCAAAAAGCTGTCGATAAAATTCAAGTTTACGTAAAATCTGACAAGAATAATGGGTACACTACATGAAGACCTACGTACATTTATGATAATCTCTCATTCAGTTCATCTTAGAATGAGAAATGTTTCAGACAAAAGTAGAGAAAATCAAGACACACCTTGTATGTTCAGTAAATTTCTTCTGAAATTTGCCATTTATGAGATAATCCAGAAAAATATGGTAGAGCCAGACTGGCCACCTATGACGATATAATACGGTGCATGCTGGATAGCTAAGGCTGCGGACACTCACTCAGAATGTGTAATACTAATTGCCCTTCCATTGCAACAGTGGTTATACAACTGCACCTCATTGTTATGTTATATGTACACTGTGTGTCTTGTTTAGTGTGATATGTGGACAGTGTCCAGCACATCGGTCACATCTGTTGTAACTTTTGTATCATACCACAGACCTAACAGAGAATTCCCAGGTATTATGAAGGTTACTCTTTAGTCTTGCATGTTATGTGTGATTGCCAATGCTGTTAAAGTGCTGTGCATATATTAATGGTAGAATCCTGGGGTGTGATTTGAACACTCATCCATAACGTTTTGTAATTACATGAGGTAAATTCAGATTGTTAATGTATTTAAATGTTATTTCTTCTTTAAAATTTTACCTACAGTATGTTGTGAAATTGACAAGATAAGCAGTTGCTGTCTATCCTAGGTGAAGAACAGCACTGCTGCAACTAGTGTATATTAACATACCTCAGACTTTGGACAGTGTTTTGAGTGACCTAAATTAGCTATTGTCACAGGTAGAACAATGACGAGAATCTGCTACCTTTGAAGTTTCTTGTCTAGCTGATCAACTCTTAGCTTCTCTAGAGGGATTCTGTGCAGTAGAGTTAGGTATTTATTACTCCTAAAGAACTGACAACAGAAATTACAACTGCTGGGAAAGCATCTCCAGAGAAACATGTCAATTTTGTGATTTTTTCCTGTGTCTTCAGTGGTGCTGGATGCACTTTGATTACATACTGAACATGTTTTGCATGAATAGGCTCCCACAGAATTAGTGTCATGATATCAGGAGCTGTGCTGTAAGTACAGCAGTAAATGTGTCCATTTAAATACTAAATTGTGTTTGTATGCCTGTATAGATTATGAAGATTGTCATGTTTGGCTGATGTGAATGTTGGCCAGTGCTGTTTTGAGGTAGACAGTGCTGAGCACTGATACAAGGTATCATCAGTTTCTGGTAGGGCTGTAATTTAAGAGATTTACAGCTTCGTTTATTTATGGATTTATGGCATGTACAACATTTTTTAGGGGCCTAACAGATGAGAGTGAGATTCTGAAGTTTCTGCAGCATGGTACATTAGTGGGTCTGTTGCCAGTTCCCCACCCTATTCTGATCAGAAAGTACCAAGCAAACACTGGGACCACGACCTGGTTCCGTACATACATGTGGGGTGTCATCTACCTCAGGTAAGCCTCACTTTAAGCAGGCACCAAAATTAAACCAATGTAATGTGAATACTAGAAATAGTATGACATCAAATCAGCATGGATGAGATGGGGCAAGACATGGGAGAAAAGAGAAATGCATGTAGATTTTTTGTCATTGTATGTGAAGGAAAAAACTGTTTGTAAGACAGGCGTAGATTGGAGGATAGTATTGTACTGAAGCTTAAATAAATGAGGTGCTAGTGTGTAGGTAGGATTTATTTGGCACAGACAGGGACAGTCATGGACATTTGTGAACATGTTCATAAATCTTGAGGTTCCATAAAACAGGGAAATTTCTTGACTAGTTTAACATCTCATTACCGTCTCAAGGAGGAAGGAATAATTCTCGTAGATACATAAAGAAGCAAAATAAAGAGCCTCTGAATTTCTATAAAAGGCTAGGAACTTTTTGATCAGCTCAGTGACTAACAGCTTCACATGATTTATTAAACCTCACTCTTTGCATGTTGCATCTCTCTGTGATCCTTCTTGAACGTAAAATTGGATTATAACGTATTACCATTCTTTCTTTTACAGGAATGTTGATCCTCCCATATGGTATGACACCGATGTCAAATTGTTTGAAATTCAACGAGTGTGAAGTTAAGATTTTACTTCAGGTATTGTGTATACTGGGCATTTCAGAAGGAATGTGTCATACTTTGGGAGAACTTGGTTAGGTTAATTTGCAATGATATAACCAAATGTACCGATATCTGAAGTTGAATGGTTATGAAGGTAATAATGTGAGTAAATTATGGTCTTGTTGCGGGTCTGCGTACTGTACCTGTTTTACATGATGCATTATTCGTACACTGCACAGGTCTGTCCTTGAACCAATAGCTATGTAAAGTACTTAGAACCCTAAGGAAAATTTTTATTAAACTAGTATGAGATTTTCTTCATCAGTGACTTTACATAACACAGAAGTTAATTCATATTAAGTACAGGTGCTAACATTACAGAAACTGCAAATTATCATTTTTGTAAAATGTATTTGGTAGTCATTAATGATATAACAGCTGTCATTCTTTAAAGCTTATCTCTGCAGTGTATTCATGACCCTTTTTAACTTCAGATTTAGGTATTTTTGGGTATATTAATGTCATTTAACCTAAAGAACGTTCTTCCGAAGTATGGTGGATTTCTTCAGCATCTCCATGTATAATGTCTTGTTGAATTTAACATTGCATCTCACAATAGATTCGAATTTGAAAAATATATTATGTTTTTTCGGTTCCACTACACTTCATTTTATTTCCTTTTACAAGTTTCTTTATTTAGATTGAGTGTATGTGTGTGTGTGTATGTGTGTATGTGATTTACAGATGTATTTTGTGCAAATGTTCAGACGTCTTAGTGCAGTGTCACTGAGATATTCATAAGCTGTGTTCCTAATGTTGCCAGCAAGGAATCCCGATAAGTTTTGCGGAAGTCGTTACTGGCTTCATATGAGTCACCTATCAAATACAGAGGGATCAGAAGAAACTTCTTTCGTAGACTGATGCCTTGTACAGGTAAAAATACATCATGTCTAGAATTACTGTAGAGTTTTAGGGGGCTTTGTTCTTGTAGCTGTTATACAATAGCAGCCAGTTGCAGAATTTATGTAAGGAGAAATCTTCTTCACAATAAGGTTGTAAAACCATTTTACTTTGCTGAGGCAACAGTAATTGGACATACAATTTTTTGATGTGCTGGAGAACTTTGCTTGTCTCATGTTGGAAGCAGTTTAAAATATTTGAGTGAGGTGTAATACCATTGTAATGCACTGTATGAGAGGTTTCCCAGGGAGGAGATTCCCAGGCAATTGGCTTCCAGGATTAGGTGTTTTGACACCTGGACTTTCTGTTGACATTATGCTGGAAGTTGTGTGTGTGTGTATGTGTGCACATGCACGCACATGCACACACACCTGCTGAACAGGAGGTCATATATGATAAATGCAAGCAACAAATGACTGTAGGTCCTCCACACGTGCTAAGGCACGTATGGGTTGAAATCACATATCAGCTAGATATCTGTTGTGTCATGTAAGGAACTCATAGAACTTTTTGGGTTAACCTTTTTTTTCAGTGTTTATGGTTTTTTGATTGTGTTAATGGTTAAGATATTTACACCCTCCTAAAACTCCAGAGTAACTCTCTAGATTTTCCATACTATGAGGCTGACTTTTGAGTATCCTCCATTACATATAAATATATAAGGATTTTTTCCAGCTATTTCAAGAATTAACTCAGTTTTCACTTTGTAGAAGAAAATGTGGCATTTTATATTAATTTTACATTCCTTATTAGCAACCAAGTCCAAGAATGTCATAAGCAGAGGACAGTATCTTTATTAAACATGTTACAAGCATGAGTTTTTTAACATCTAAGTGCCTATATACTAAGCTGTACTTTATATAAATGTATTAAATGTGGTGCTGTGTTTGAAGATAAGTGAATTTTTCCAGTCCTTAGCATGTTTAATTTAGTTACTTTGTTTTACCAAAGATTTCAGTTCTTAATTTTGGGTCTGAATTGGTAAGTTCATAAACACAATTCATAATGTTGGCTTCAGAAGGATTTTATCGTATAGAATCTAAGCCAGTTTTGCAGACATTCTGTATTGTTTGACATCTATGATGGAATATGTTAAAACCTGCCTTTTATGCACCATCTTTATGCAGCACAAAGCATTTTAAGGGTCCTATGTATAACTGAGTGTCCATAGATGTAGTGCGGTAACATAGTATTTAAATTATAATATATGTAGAGTAATTTTTATTTATGTTAGTAAATAATACTTGTGTAATATTTATTTTAAAATGAAAGATATGATGTGAAACTTCAGTGTCTGATGTAGACTATATAATTGGGACAAGAGCCTCTGCTGTAAGCATGAAATTTGTCACTCATGCCTCTGAACCAGCAAAGGTTCTTTGGATGTTACAGAAACATCAAAAGTAATTTATTTTCTTCAACAATAAAAGCAATATGAAAACCACTGGATGCACATTTTATTGCGAGGCTCATTGGTGATGTTATTTCACTACTGTGTTTTCCTCCTTTCCTTGCTTAATCTTCCCTCCTTTGTTTCCTCCTTTTAAGTACTTCCTCACAGTTCTGTGTGTCAGGTTGTTTTTTGTCACTACAGTTGTTTATCAATGACATTGACAGATTTTACTTGGCATTGTGCCATGCCTTAGTTATTGATTTGAAAACCTCAAAATAAAACAAGTTATTTACACTTTGCTAATATGCTCATTTACATGTGTGTCATGTGCTTTTCTGATATGTTGAATTTCTCAGAATTTTGTTAATTGGTTTATGGACAGTTTTCAATGGCACTACACTAACAGAATTTATAGGTTCGAGGGGTTCTGTCTAGCTTTTGTTAAACAGTTTTCATCTAAATTCATCTCTGGGTTTGGTTGGCTACTGTTTCCATGCAGTTGTACGTGCCTCAGAGATTTTGAAGTATGTGCTTAGGTAAGATTATGGTGCTGCTTCTTTACATGAACAGATTGAAGCCTTAAATCCCTCTGTGGTTTACTTCAAATGAAGAATGAATATTATTAATGTATACCACAGGATATTTTGTGGGACGGGTAGCGTAGTTGTTATAGTGACTGGCTACGGGCTGAATGGCCTGGGAATCGAATCCCGGTGGGGGTGAGATTTTACGCTCGTGGGGCCCACCCAGCCTCCTGTGCAATGGGTACCAGGTCTTTCCCAGGGGTAAAGAGCAGCTGGGGCATGACACTGACCCTTCACTCCCTTCTGGTGCCATGGTCAAGAAAGAGTACAGCTATACCTCTACTCCCCCTATGGGCTGTACAGCCTGTACAGAGCCTCAGTGCCTGTACAAGGGTGCACTTTACTTTTTACAGGATATTTTAAAATAATATAGTGCAGTAAACTCAGGGACTTGCACATTGAACTGTTGCTGCAAGGGTTGGCATGGTGCTATTTAAAGAGGTGTTAAAGGGCTCAACATTTTACTATAACTTAAAACAACCTCTGAAAATTCCTACTGCCAAAAAAAAAAAACAGTTGACATCTTTTAAAGCTGTTCGTTGTGCATATAAAGTCCCTCTATGGAATCAATTCCTTATGTCTGGGAGGTAAGGTAATTTTGAAGATGATTTTACAATTTATTGAAGGTCAGTTTTTGCATTTATAGTAAGGAGAATCATTGTCACTGTAAGGACAAAGAAAGCACTATGTATTATGATATGAGGAGCTGTGTCAACAAAACCTGCTTTTGAATTATTACCATTATGACAGAACAACAGTTATTTGGTAATATTACAGGGATAGTTTGTGGCACAGCCAGGGCTGAATTATGGCAAAACTGGATCATCTCAGCATTCAGGATTTTGGTTTCTGCAAGATGGGGAACCTAACCATTTTGCTCTTTCTTTTGCAGTTCTTGAATGATGCGTTTCATAAGAGATTCGTTGGAGGCAGCAAGTTTTATTAACGCTGTTGGAACACTCGTGCTCACTGTAAGGTGGCCTCATGGTCAATGGTTTGGGTAGAATATTTACACTGTACACTTTCATGGTACCTGAACACAATCAATTTTGCTTTCAGCATGTTTAGAAATTTAACCATTTGGCAGTAATCACATTTATTTTGAGTCGGATACTCATTTGAAGAATATCTGCAGTCTTTTGAGTGCCCTGTGATGTGCAATTGAGACAACTGATATGAACAGATGCCCTTAAATACAGGCAAAAAAATACTTTACCAAACTGTGAGCACACTGATCTAGGGGATGATGCTTAAGTGCCTTCAAGGGAATGGCCTGAAAGGCATCCTGATCTCTTACGTTGCAGCACAGTGTGGGTGTTCAGAAGACACAGTATATGCCAACTGTGATACAGATTTAGAGACAGATTAAAGCTGTATGAAATGCCATTGCAGTGTTTCTTCTGTAACAGTGGAGCTGAGAATGCTGTATCTTGTGCTACAATAGTGATGGTGCATGTACTAATAAAGTTAAGCTGTGCCATACCTCAGGTAGTTGTTCCTGGCTTCTCACCATGAATGCCCAAATTGTGATATGTGGGAGGGAAAGTAGTGATAGGGCAGGTTTATCTGAACACTCAGTTTCACCCTGTAAATTATCAGTCCACTGATGCTGTGTATGCCTTGATGTCAGGATCTAAGTTAATAGGCCCATTTGGGGCTGTAGGAGCAAGGGACTAATTCTGCCTCAATTCCTAATATTGAGAGAGGCAATTGGCATAATTGACATGCAAACATGTTTGATTTGCTGGGGACTGACATGACTTTGTACACATCCCATAGTTACTAATGGAAAGTGTAGTTCTTTTATTTGTTGTATTTTTCTTGATTTGTTTATCCCTTTAATAATGCATTTTTTGGATCCAGTGTGATTGTAGGGATAGATTTTGTTGCACTAAATGTATGTATCCTATGGGTACAGTCATAGTAGGGTTCAGTAGGTTTCATTCCTTGCGTCACTAGATTGGAGCACTCCCCTATTAATGGCAGGCACTTGAGGCACCCTAACTGTACTGGTAGTCCACAGAAATACAAGGATGTGGGTGTGTTGTACACTCTGTGGCATGCTGGTATTACTCTCCCTGGTGTGATCATACTTGGTAAGGGATTAATGGAGTTTTTTATTTGCTAAGATTAAGTAGCATTGAGAAAAAGAATGATTCATGAAGAGCAAGTTGGAAAGTTTTTGGAAATTGTCATGGCCAAATTATCGCACCAGTTACCTGGATGAACCAAAGACCTTCTGAATGTGAAGGAGGAATGTTTTTCCATTTGAATTAGCTGTGTTTTTGTAACTGTGAACAAGTAATGTGCACAATTTATGTAAGTCTTGAAACAGCACTGCCCACATTATTTTAATTGAAAAAGGTTTTAACCAACATTGTGCTTAATATTCATCAATGTTTTATTGAACAGCGTGCTTAATATTCATCAGTGCTTTAACCAACGTGTAACTTACTTTCCTCATTGCTTTAATGTGACTATAACAATTTTAGTGAGCTGACCAGTTAAGTACATATTTTTGTATATTTTATATGAGCATATTTATCAAATTTTTACCTGGTACAGTGTCTGCAGTGAAGGTCATCTTACAGCTGTTAATTTGCTTGATGATGAGTATTGGCTATCACTTGAAAGCATTGTTAAATACACGTAATATATTAATCACAGTTATTTACGCGGTAGTAGCACGTGATCATCCTGCTAGTAATGACACAGTAATGTGGCTGGGTATAGGCTATAGTATGTCAGTCTATGTTTATTGCAGTCATGTCCATTTTCAGGTGGATTGTTCTGGAAAAATAATTCAGTCTCAGTACTTGTGATCAGATTGCTGTTGCTGAAGACAATATTTAAAATGACTATGCCTGAAATGTGTTGGAAGTTTTTAATTTTAAAGTACAGCTGGAATGTATGATGTAGTTTTTGAACTGGCATAATTTTGGTTATGCTATAAACCTCATTAGTAACATGTTTTACAAAGATTATATGTCATAATTTATCATGGGGGAGATCAGGCTGTGTTTTCAGCCTGGTGAAAGTCTCTCTGATGTGGTGAGTAACCGCATATTCAATAATTAATGGTAACAGACAATTGGATCTCTTTTTTTTTGGGGGGGGGGGGCATGAAGCAGTCACTGACCTCTATCTGACGGCCAGCATAAGAATGAGTAGAGCTGTAGGTGCTGTCTTCCAATGTCTTAATGTCAGAGTACTTTATGAAGCATGGGGAAAACTTTACCCTTCTTACTTCCTCTATGCTTACAGCTGTGTGTCACACTAATTACATGTTTGTTCTAATACAGGTTAATTAATTTGTATTCCATTTAAAGTATCTTCCTCTGTTTTGTAATCAAAATCAAATTTAAGTAACGAGAAAGTTATTTATTTTTTGTCATTGTCAGCATATAATGTATGTGAAAGAATCATAACACCATACAAAGTAATTTATAAATAAACTATAAATATGTCTATAAAATACATTGTCAGAAGTGAGAGCAGTACCCAAAAGTAGATGAATATTGACAATTGTTTCCACAAATTGAAACAGCTATGTACATTTTGTTATCAAACTATTTTCAACAGACTAAACTGACAGGGAAATGGTGAAGTGCAATCTTTCAAACATGTTGAAGTATATGTATATGAGTTTTGAGGTGTTTGCTGTTGATGAATGTTCAGATTGTGGTCCTCTGTGTTGTGACACAGTGTAGCCAGAGGATTCTATTGCTACTTTGCCCTTGAAGGTGGAGGTGGTATTTCCCTCCAAAATCTTGGTATCTGCCTACAAGACAACATGGTTTCAGTACCTGTATTACAGCAATCTCATATTGAAATGTACTTCTAAATTTATTTCTCATGTAAATTCTGTGATCAGAAATCACTTTACACAAAAACCTGCTTTCGTTGGAGAAAAAATCGGCACTTGCAGTGCCATATTTTTCAGTTAACAGAGGCAGTGAATAATGATCATATTAAAATGTATTTCAAAATGTTCATTTTAAAAATTCAACCTATGTAATGATGTAAATGAAATATGTGATCTTAAATATATAGATTTTGTTATATAGTATTTTATGAATAACTACTTTTTTGTTGTAACTTGTACCTTCTAAATTTTGTCATAATTTTTAACATTTTTGGTTGTATTTGTCTGCTTTTTAATACATTCGACATTAATGTTCAAAGTTGCCCAGTTGCTCCGTATGGAATTAGGTTCTCCATTTCCATATTTTAAAATCCAGTATGTTTTGCCTGTAGTTAGAAAGAATAGTGTTTCTGTTACTGATAAACATTGAATTCATTTCTAACACTGGAACACATCATGTTTCTGTCAGAATGGAATAGTTTTGTTCCTGCAGTAGCTATAAATTTCAGTCTTTCTAAAACACTTAACAAGTGCTGTGAGATTTTAACCTTCTGTGGTGATGACTGTCAGGATTATATTCTTGGAGGTGATGTCTTGTGGTTTGGTAGATAGACACTGACATTCTGGTGGTGGAAAGTTCTTCCAAAATGTTGGTGCCTGTCGACAGTACACAGTATCGTGTCTTGGAAGAGTATAGTCATGACAAAAAATTCTGTTCATGTAAATAAATGAGTTAAAATGTGTGTTTTCCCATGTTACTTGGTTATAATTTCTGTTATTTTGAGTCATAAACTTTCTCAGAATTTGCTTTTGAGATGTGGGGATGGAGAATTACATATACTTTGTCTTGAGTTCAAAATATCATGTATTAGTAACATGTGTGAAATCTTGGCACTGATTTCAAATCATGATATGATGTTGGGCTGACAGCACCATCTTATTACACTTCTATAATTGAAAAGATAGGAATTTTCAGATTCATTTTCCTAAATTTTGTAAGATTAAAAACGGTTCTTACAACATTTTAAAGACAGAAATACAGTAGATAGACACAGATAAATACACACAACGGCTTTTATAGAGTACAAAGCACACTTAAAATAGTAAGAAAGAGTTTAAGAAAATACAGACATAGTTAATAAACAGTTGAACAACAGTTTTGTAAATGGATGCCATTTTGGATGTTGTAGCATCTTGGAAGGCATTGAACATTTGTGCTTCATTTTGAGTTTGATAATAATCATAAAAATCACAGTTCCACACATTTATATTTAAACAAAATGCATGTATGTACCTATATTTCTGGTACAAAATTAACAGGACTGAGTCAAATTCAAACTTAGCTGATTCAAGATTAAGATGAATTTTGAAGCTTCATAAGTTCATTTGTGAAGGTGTATTTGTATCATCCTGATAGTCCAAAAGTCCATACTTTTCTGTGATGAATAAGCTTGTTGACATGAACCAGTGATTGATGAACAGTTTGTAGCATAACCTCACATTTCTCAGAAGACATGATCTTGTTTTACATCTCACTTCACTTGGCCACAACAAAAAGGTTTCAGAACCAGAGCTGGCTGTGTCACACAGCTGATGAAATCACCTTTTGGTTTTTGTATATAACCATCACATTTTTGATCAGTTAAATCATTCCTAAACTTCAGCACACAGTTCATAATAATGACAACATTAGAAGCAATTATTATAATTTAAGGTATGTTTTTTTTGTCTTTCATCTCAGAAATTCACTAGTTGTGAAGTTGTATATGAGTGAAGTCTATTATAGGACACAGTAAAACAGACAGAACGTGAGCCTCTAAAGTAATTTTCATTTATATTTGTAAATGATGGACATTATTGTGTTTTATCTCATTTTAGGATTTATTCCCTACAAGTTCAGCTTGAAATATTTAACAGGATTTCACTTTATGTATGAGGATGTTAGGGGTTTGAATGGTTTGTGCTGTAGAATACAGTAACATTCTGTTGCAACATTACTGCATTATGGTCATATAATTATTATAATGCTCAAAGATTAAGAAATGTGAATGGTATGTATACTTTGAAAAGAAGGTGAAATGTTAAGGTTGTTTGTTCATAGGGCCCATCTATAAGGCCTAGGTGCATCAGGACCACAAGGGCTTGAACCCACTGTTAATGAATCAATAAGGTTGTTTGTAACTCAGCGCAGGTAGATCATGAAAAGACATGGGCTGAAAATAATACAAGACAGGAAGACACCCCCCACCCCCCACCCTTCCCAATTGCAGAACCTTAAATTATTTTATAAATTAGCGTTCTGGTAATAACATGCACAAACTTGTTACCACTGTGATCGACCCTGTGCTGTCACCTGTTGTTCTAACTGACAGCCTTATCGTATGATGGTGGAGGTGATTCTTCATCTGCTTGTACTGTTCCAGAGTTTTGTGTCTGCTGAGGCAACAGTATTGCAATATGGTAGGGTGGTGGCGGTAGCTCAGAGACCTGAGGTGAACCTGACGTTGGCGGAAGAATGATAGTACTGGCCTGATCTGTGATATGTCCCAGACCTGTATCCTCACTGGAAGCAATCTCAGTCTCATGAACTTGAGCTTGTCCTTGATGTGAGGTTGTGGAATGTGGTGCCTGTGATGATGAGGTAACAGCTGCAGCCACACGGTCACGTGTTTCCTTTGACCGGTACATAGAAAATATGCAGAACAGTAATAGGAACACTGCCATCAGGGCAAAAAATATTACTATATCAAAGCCATGGCCTTCCTGTAACAGACAGAGCATACATAGTAGGTCGGGTGGCTTCATTTTGAGTGTCTTTTGAGTGAGTGCTGTGTTTGTGTGTACTGTATTTGTGTGTGTGTGTATTTATGTGTATAAGTCAATGTGTGTATAGCAGGGGTGTGACAATTTTTAAAAAATCTAGGAGCCACCTCAAAGTTCTAGAAAGTGGACATGAAGCAAGTTCCATACTGAGGATCAATAAATGTTATGTACCATTGCACAAAATGTAGTCACCATGGTAACCTAGTGCCTGGGATTTGTACACCCCTGACATGTACCTCTAGGGAGGAAAGAGAACTTATTAGGTATTGTGACTAGGCTATGGGCAGTCCAAGTGATTTTTTTCTTTTCCACAAGTGTTCAGTCTGGCTCTGGATCCCATCCATTTTCCTACTCAATGTACATCAGGGCTCTTTTCCTGGGGTACAGCAGCCAGAACATGAGGGTGACCAGTCCTGTCCATCTGGTATAGAAGCAATGGCTGTGTAGAACTTTGTCTCTGGTACCTCATATAAAGTCAGTGTGTGGTGCTTAATTAATCACAGGAGCAAATTTTACATCTACCTTGTTGGAGTGAATATTGATTCTGCTTTTGTGTTGCTTCCATTTCTTTCTTTCTGGCTGTCTTTCTTTCTTTCCGTCCCTTTCCTTCGCTCTTTCTTCTTTTTTCTCTCTTTCTTTCTCTTCCCTTCCTTTTTAATCTTCTAGTTCTTTCACAGTACCTTCAACATTCAGTACGTCCATAATATCTTGGTTTCTTATTTTGTATCATATTCGTGATATGTTTGTGTGCGTATGTGTATGTGTGTGCATTTATTTATTTATTCATTCATTTATGGTTTATGTAACAACACTGACCATAACTCATAACAGGGGCACTGGCAGCAAGGTGCAAGATGGTGTACTTGCATCATCTTGAATTTGGTATTTGATAATTTATTCAATCTAACACTCAAAAATCTACAAAAAACTATGTTTCATGCATTTCCTATGGTTTTGTCACAAGAATTAAGGATTTTAATTAAATGACAAATATGTTACTGTCTTGTCCAGTACTGGTGATTAAAAAATCTGTTCATTTTACATAAAGGTAATTTGCATTACCTTGCAAAAAATTTCCTGGCACTCTTGACTCATAATAATGTATGTTTTGTGTTGAATGATGGGATGATAGTGAATTGGGAAGTATATGGGAGAAGGTAGTGTGGCCTAATTAATGTGCTTGTTTGACGTTTGCATGTGAGGAGTAAAGAAACCCACAGGAAACCTCCATCAAAATAATCAGTGGCACAGGTGAAGTCCTGTCTGGGCACCTCCGAAAGAGAAGTCAGGTACTATACAGCTTGAGCCAGCTGGCTCAATTTCTTTGTATGCCACCCTTTTATCTTCTGTATATGGGCCTTACCTGTTTTGTATCCTTATTATTATTTATTGCGGTAGATAATTTTGCTGTAGGTATCTAACCATTTATTAGGCACTGGTAACTATGCGTGCCAGCTGTTGTAGCATTCTGTAATGTGGCATGTTGAATTTTTATTGGTTTTATTTGGTTGTCACAATAAGCTTCAAATTTTTTCCTAAACACCATTCATAAGACATAGTTGTAATTATGATGCTGTCCATTTTCTTGGACATATAAGTCAATTTTTAAAATGCAGTTCAAAATAACTGCTCTTTCAGATGTTAAAGCTTTATATCTGTTCGGTACTTTGATGTTTCTTAATTTTTTCCTGTACATTTGTGTTTTGTGGTGAGGTACTGTCAGTTTATATAAGCTCAGAAGCGCATTAATATTCACAATGGATTATTATAGATCATACACTGATTGTGTTATTAAAATTGTACTATGTGAACTTATTTACATTTCTATAATTTTTAACCCTTATCCTGTTAATGTGGAGAATATGGTGAGCTCCTAATAAGGCCAGCAAATGGCAGATGGGATTTAACTTGGCATGTAAAGGGTTAAACCTTTGGAGTTTACCTTGGCCATTTGTTATCCTTACCTTTTCACAGTGGTGAATACCAAGAATATGGATCTAAGACCAAGATGTGTGCTTAGGAAATGGGTATATGTATTGTGATTAAAGATACATGTAATATAAAATGCTATACTTGGCTGTTTCTGAGATATCTGATGGGATGGGTGTCTGATTCTTTTCTGTTAATGCCTAGGTCCTTAAGGGCTGTCCGAATCTCATTCATTGTCCGACCTTCTCCTGTCACGTCTCCCAACATTTCTCCTGCTCTCAGCTTTATTGTATTGCTTATTAAGCAGTCTATTATCCTCCATTTTGGGGTCTCTGTTGCCTTCTATGTTTCTCAGTGTCCCCTGCTCTATATAAGTTACTCTATTTCATGAGACACAGGGCCTCTGAATGTGTCTGCAGCAGTTGATCTGAGGAGTCTCACATTTGCCATGATTTCTATCTCATATGATCGTATATTGGCAGTTATGTAGCTTCCACCTCAAAAAGAGACACATATTAGCCAGGTTTTGATTTAATATATATCCTATCAGAAATATGTTACCTGTTGATCTATGTAAAACTTGACTCCAGCTACCGATACTATGACAAGCACAACGAACGCCCATGCTGCACACTTCACACACACAAGAGTCATCATTTGAGGCTCCAACTGGTGGTTGTTGTGTGTAGCATTATGGTCTCCACTACCATCTAAGGGCAAGTCCAGGAACACACTGCTGTCCAACTCAACTGCATGAGCTCCTGCAGAATGCATCCCACTGTCAACAACAGAATAGCTACTCAGTCACAGAAACATTTTGTTATGTGTATAAAGATTATTATATGAGGATTGTTCAATTAAAACCTGATCATGGCACTTTTAGTGAATGATGCTGGTTGTAGGTGCTCACACAGTTGTGCGTACACAATGACAGTGGACCACAAGTTGTGCAAAAAAACAGATACATTAAGGCAATTGCAAACAATGTGACACAGCTAAATGCTGGCATTACATGTGCTGAATGCGTCCGAACAGGACCATTGAGCTGTCGTGCAGTTGTCCAACATCATGCCTACTGCTAGTACAGGAAAGTTGCCCCAGCCTGCTTACAAGGGGTTTCATTGTAATGCACACACCCCATGTGGTCTGCACTGTTCAGAATATGCTGAACTCCATGTCCTGGGATGTACTGGATCATCCCCCATACAACCCATAAATTGCACTTTGTGGCTTGCATGTGTTTGGTCCTCCTCAAGAAGGTGCTAAAGGCCGAAAGGTTAAGTCTGGACAAAGACAGTGGTGTGGTGGCACACTGATTGTGACAGCAGCAGTCCAGAGAATTCTCTGTAGAGTGTTTGTCATCTGGTGTGTAAGTGGGTTTCCTGTTACAACACCTGTTGAGACTACTGTAAATGACCTCTACTCCTTCATCCAGAACAATAACCAAATTGGTTTCATTTGAACATGTCTCAAAATAAAATTACAGTGATTTTTCTTCCAGTGAGAGGTTTAGGCAATTGGTCTTGGTATGTTGAGCATTACCAAGTCGTGCAAAATTTTGGTGGAAAGAATAGGTTTCTGTAAATAAGGATGCTTATGCCTGCCCCCCCCCCTCCTCCCACCCACCAGTTGCTTTAAGCACCTGCACTTTTGGACATTCAACATGTATGCACTGCTTGTGCAGCTAATGCTGCCAGCTGCTGTAGCAGTTGGGTAACCACCTGCACTTACAGGCATATATTTTAAATTTGTCAGCTTTTGGCAAATGTTTTTACCCAAATGTTTTAAATACGAGCATATTTGACTGTGTACAGTCAAAACTGCTTTGTGAGAAGGGTTACTGTATTCAGAAGAAAAAAGAGAGTTTGCATGCACCTGTAGCAACATGAATACATTTTAATAAAAGTAATGACTATAGTCTTCTGGAATGTGACACTGTACAGTCTCATTGACATTCTGAAGTAATGTAGCACCACCATCTTCAAATAGTACATTTCTCCAGAACTTTGGTAAATTGCTAACAGAGTACACAGCACCACATGCAAGAAGATCATAATCTTCATCACCAATGACAACACAATTTCTCCACTTACTTTTCTCTTCTACAGGCGAAATTTTGTATGAATTTAGGATGAGCACACCTGTAGATATGAAACATTTTCTTTTATAGTAAAAACTATGAAAAATTAAGTATATTTTGACACCAGGAAACTGAGATACATGACACTTCTCAGGCATTAGAAATCATGCGCAGTTGTGTAATTAGTAAGTTAAAGTTTTGGTAGACATCATAGTAGGACATATAGCATGCACGGAGAAAAATCAGCAATGCACACAAAACTTCAGTCAAAAGACCTGATAGATACAGATGGGAGAATAATAGTAAAATGGATTATGAAGAAATTTGAATTGAAGATGTGGACTGGGGGTTCATCTGTTACGGGTTAAGGTCCAGTGGTCAGCCACTGTGAATTTTGTAGTGACATTTCAAGGTATTTGCAATCTGGCTAACTTCTTGACTAGCTGAGATAAATGGAGAGGTGTGGGCAAGAAAACCAATGTAGGGTGGAAATGTTTAAGGGAGAGATGAGGGTGGGAATGAATAGAACAAAGTTGCTGAGAAGGTCATTAAAGTTAAAACTGAAAGGTAAGAGACCCATGACATGACAAAGAATGTGATAGTTCAGCTAGGTACAATAAGACATCAAGAAGAGGTGAAATAGTTGGCAAGACACTGAAAAGGAAACACTGTGGCAAAACAGGGAAGAGTGGAGGCTCTGTACACCAACTTCATGCTGTTGTTGTTGTTTTTGTTGTTTGTTATCACCTTTATGCAGGGTATTTACAATTATATACCTGAAACAAACAGTATTTCTAGGTTATATAGTGTTGCAGCTACTCTGTAATTACAATTTATGTTATTTCCCATGTTCAATGCTTTGTACTTTTACTTTCTGAAGTATGTGTGCAGTGCCCAATAGAGCTGTTTTCTGTAGTTCCTTAAATTCATACTTTTCCAGTATATTGCTCAGATATTTTCTGAATGATTATGAGATTGTTTCAGCTGCCCTTGTTAATACAGGTATCACTTTTGTTTGCACTTTCCAAATATGTTTTGTTTCCATTGTAATTCCTTATATGTTTTTGAATATTCTCAGTTACTTTCCATCTCCTGAAATTACAACATATATCAACATACATGTTCCTTTTTCATTATCAGGTATTATGATGTCCAGTTTATTGTTAGGTATGTTTCTGTGATTTTCCACTTGTTGATTCCATGACATGGTTACTTTACCTTCATGACTTGTTTATACTGATTTTGGTACATGCTCATACCAGTGTTCATTTTCTAATTTTATCCCTATTTCCTTGCATACAGTAAAGTGTAGTTGAGCATACACTCTATCATTTCTGTGTATGTAAAGTTCTTTAGCTAATACTGGGAAGGCTGATATAATGCAGTCTATTGTATTGTCAAACTGTTGACATAGTCGGCATTTGCTATGTTTTCCTGTTTGCAAATATTCTTGTTCCATTATATTTTATCTGTAACACCTGATCTTGTGATGCTATTAGTTTATTTTCAGTTTCTGCTTTCAGATCTCCCCTCCACAGCCGTACAAATGTGTCTTCTTCACTAATAAGCTGTTTATCTATACTTATAACATACTGTCCCTGTTTTACTTTGCTTTCCCATAATTTCTTTAAGCCTTCTCTTAATCTTGCATTAGTGTATTTTATCCCTTCTTTTTGTGGCATTGTTTTCATTTGAGTGGTTTAATTCTCCTACAACTTTTGCTGGTGTTTTAATTGCCGAATTCATATTTGGTTGGTTGCTTTCATAGCTTGTAACAGTATTTACTGACTGGTTTTCTTTATATTTTGTGTTAAGATGTTCTGCAGTATTGGTTATCTCTCCCCTTGTATGTTGCTTCAGTTTGTAACAAGCGTCTTTCTCCTTCTATCCTTTTCACTTATAGCATGTCTATATCAGATTTTGGGTGAAGCATTTTGTATGTTGTTAGAATCTTTCTAGTTTTCCTGTTGATTTTTATTCTAATCTCCAATTAATTGTACAAAAACTCTTTCCTAATACTGTGTTTATTCTAATCTACAATTAATTGTACAAAAACTGTTTCCTAATACTGTGATGACTTAAGCTCCATTTGCTGTAATTTTATTCTTGGCAATCAACCCCGTTTCAGTAACATTCTTAACCCTTTACCTCCTAACATGGAGAATATGGTGAGCTCTGAATAATGCTAGGAAAGGGCAGATGGGATTTAACTCGGCATTTAAAGGGTTAAACTCCTTGTGTATTCCTTCTTCAAACTTTCTTTCATTTGTTGATATGTATACTTTTAACTTTTCCAGTCCCTAGGTACCTATATGTTTCTCCCTGTTACAAGCTCTTGTAGTTGTCTCTTGATGTCAAGTATTAAATTTCACAAACTAATTTTACTTTCCTGAGTACAATCTTTGCACACTTGTCTAGTCCAAAAGCCACGTGGATATCACTTCACTGCAGGTTCTGTTTTTTCTTCTTCTTTTTTTTTGGGGGGGGGATTCTTTCTCTGTTTTGCCTATCACATATTATTATTATTATTATTATCATCATCATCATCATCATCATCATAATCGTCGTCGTCGTCGTCGTCATCATCATCATCATCACGATATTAGTCAAGGCCAAGATGCAATATACCTCTGTTATGTGGAATTGCGTTACTTCTATCGCATAGCAGCTTGAGCGTCTCCATCAGAAGTTTTTATCATGATTTTTTTCAGTCACCTAGATTACAGCTCTGATGCTGCTGAAAATTACTTGACATTACACCTCTAAGTGTTCGGAGGCGTCATCTTGATGTGCTTTTTCTAACAAATGTTTTTAATGGTTCAAAATATTGCCCTACAATTTAGGCTACTGTCGGCCTACATGTGCCGACTTGGAATTTTAGAAACTTTAGATTCTTTAATGCTGACTTGATACGTCGCAACTGCCCTTGTGCTAGATGCGCATCGGCGGCAAACGCCATCAGTAGGAGTACTGATATATTCTATGGAAGTTCTATCTCGATTAACGATATGCTACATTTCGATATTTTCATTATATAAATTCGGTTTTAATTTAGGTACAATATTTGTAATTAATTTGCCTACATTTTGTACACTCCTCCTGCCTTTTCTTTGACACAAAATTGTGCATTATCTGCGTATTGCTGCATTCGCGTGATCACTTAGCAACTGGCCCTGCTCTACAAAGCCTCCATATCAGTAAACTAAATCGAGTGGTACTGTACTATCAATTATTATATTATTAATGCTGTTTTTAGATGTGATTTATTATTATTTATTTCCTGTGCTCTCTCTGCAATTGGCCTTTAAGCTGTTGTGCCAGCACAATAATAATAATAATAATAATAATAATAAATTTACTTTAATAATATATAATCTACTGATGTTCAGGTAAGGGTGCTACGATAAACTACGCAAAAAATTTTGCACTTTGCTGAACCTGTATGCAGAAGGGAAACAGTTCCGGAGCTGTCGATTATGGTGGTGCTGAAGTTGCTGGTGGTGGTGCTGGGATCTGCGAGCACCATGCTGGCTTCCGAAGCCGCCACCACCACCACCACCACCAGCACCCGCCACACATTCAATAGGCTGGAATCTGTGCACTGGTGTCACCATGGGTTTCGCTCGCGATCGACGGCGCTGCCTCCTTTGATGCTGCCCACAGCCAGCTGCTGACAACGAGGCTGGCACACGATGACGCCCGCTGAAACCACACGTCTGACTCCGCTTGTCAATCCAGAAATGCATGGAGGATCTTGCGTCAAGTTGGGATTGCAGTTCCTGGACACTTAACAATCACCGATGTTGCCACCATATACCTGAAAACAAGAAGTTGTTCGTAAGAGCTTTTGAGGCATGTTTTATTTGGTCTGTCCGATCTGGTATTGCCAGTACTGTCAGCAAGCTGGTTATCACTCGAAATTTAACGTCACAGCCCATACAGCTTGAAGTAGAGACAATCCCTTTGAATACTACCGTCTGCCCGTCTTCTGCTACGTGACGCCTTGCAACATAAGCCTATAAACTTACCGAAATTTCGGAGGAACGTAGGCCCTACTGGGGCCTTCTTCTACCGGCAAGATGGAGTTAGTACTTTTCTCCTCCATACTCTATCACGAAGATGGAGGCAACGAGTTCCTATGTAAAGTCAGTGAATTTCTGTCATTCTGCACATAAAATCCCTTAGGCATCGCGAATTTTTGAGTGCCCTAGACAGAATTAACACATGGGTTTTTGTAGCGGAGACACAGCGTGTTTTCTCCAAGATTATCTGCACGTATTTCTGCCCTTTCTTCCCTTTTACATTAATTACAGTCAAAACGTCACCTGGTCCAGCCCTTTTTCACAAACAATTGCGAAAATCGTGTCGCGTCGGGATAATGATTGGGTCGTGTATGTGATGTGGTGCCAACCTCCGGAATGCCGAGTCACAGCAGTGTGGCTGTTGCATCTGCACTGGAATAAGTCCTAGCACTCCTGTAAAAAGTTAGAGTGCTGTAGGTTATTAGTTTTACTTTTATTTGTTTAATTAATAGACCGTCGATAATAATCAGAGCAGGTCAATCATGCGCAAATTAGTGCTATCTATTTACGCATACTCGCAGCGTGTAGTAAAACAAAATGGTTTAGTCACAGAGTTCTGTTCACCGAAGATACTGGATGTCATATTAAATAGCCAAATGTGAAATCTTTTCCTCGTATTTTGTAATACACAAATTTATCACAGCGGTATGTATAAGAATAAGCTCCTATTCTTCTCGGATATGAAGCCGTGTAGTCTGGTAGAGTATATTAGCGTTGCGGAAGAACGTGCTTCCGTCATCTTCTTGTGCCCCTAAAATGGCGTTTCTAGTTTTATCCTGAACTTTGACACTCATCTATCAAATTACACGACGTTACATCCCATATGACTGATATTTTCTTCTTATTTTGGGCATAAAGTAAGTAATTTTTACATCGCGTTTGTATTTTTTAACCTTAAGAGATACGCTCCTGAAAGAGTTCAGCCGACACATGCCGGTTAGAATCCCAGGCAAGATATCGCAAGCGCGGATGTTTACCATCTATTTCGTCATCCTAAATTGGACCGACTCCATAAATTCTTGTGCTTCACTTGTTTCAGTTGACTTGTGACACGTTACGTCATTCGTTCTATGAGACCAGCTTGTCTGGACTTTACCCAGGATGAATACAGAATTCGTTTTTAACAGTTTTAATTGACTAGCACAGAAAGATGAACAAATAATCTTGCGACTCGAAACTGTAGGTGACCTATTAGCGTCTCCAGTTGAGGATGTTTTGTTTCCAAGGGTATTTTAATTGACTGTAACCAGTAGGAGTTGCTCAATGTGCTCAAATAAAGACTGTTGAGCCAAAGGGTGAAGTACCTTAATTGTTGCCTATCCACTCACAATTCAAAGACACCGTGTCAAGAATGTCACTTCCGACTTACCAAATACCGACGCGACGGAAGACGAGTTCTCACGCGGCTCTTTCAGTTGGCCGCTATACGCCTAGCACTGAGGGCAGTTATCCTTCTTTCCGAGGAAAATCATAAAACATACTCGTACATCTGACACACACCGAAAAATACAGGCCTCTAAACCCTTATCAACTCTTAGCCGCGTACCACGAGAAAGTGCCTATGATATTTTTACAAATTACACAAATCTGTAAATTATCAATGATTTATTATTGAATTATAAGAGTGATATTTGCAACTCTGCTCGTTCAAAGGAAACAATGAACCCTGGGTATGCAAGTAACTTTCGTTAATGATCTATACTGTACAATGGTATGGAACGTAATATGAAGACACTGCTGTGACTGTAATTAGTGACGTTGCAGGTCTATCTTAGGTAACCGAACAATCATTGGCCACAGTACTATGCTCAAAATAACAGATCTGTGTACAGTGTATGTTGAGAAATATGCAGGAGGTCAGAGTGGGAGAGACGAGTGGAATGAACTTTTTAATAGTTTACTTTTAAAACACTTACCCATTTGGATTAAATTGTTGGATCATCCCTTGTTCTTGCATATGTTTGACATTCTGTAAGTCCTGCTGATGTTGACATGGCAGCAGAAGTGACGTCTTGCTGGTCCGCAGTTTTAACAGGTTCCGCATCAGATAATTTGAACTGTTGCAAAGGATCCAGCTTGCCCAACTTTGAACTGATGGCCACAGACACGTTGGTAAAAATATCGTGACGAAATAACATCAGAGCAGTGCCGCGGCTCTAAGTAACCTCAGGTCCTGTCATCACAACAAGCACCAGAAAATTTACACACGAGTTTCCGCACGCTATTAGTATTCCACTGTATTCCCAGTTAATATTCTAAAATAATGTGGGATATGTATAAGTTATAACAGCCATCTTCGTTACTGCACGCACATATACACCAAACAGAAAATATATATTTGGGGCCTGCTCGTTTTTATTTTTCTTTCTCCGCAGCTTCAGTCTTATGTGGCGCAGGCGTGGCTTTTGCTCTTATCCCCGTGGAGGCAGTAGTAGCAGCGGCTCGTGATGGAACCTGGGAGATGTTAGGGTATTGATTTAAACACGCGGGAGAGAGCGTAGCGTACGGTGTGGTTAGAATAGTTCTGTCACCATGCGCCCCCTGTTCGACCCTTTGCATGTACTGAATACGTAATGCAAGAAGAGAAAATATCAATGAAATAACAGACTATGTGTCAGGGAATGAATGCTTATCACTAACCCGTAATAACAAAAATTAGGAAGATATCAGTCATAAATGTATGACCTTTTCGCTGAGTAGCGCTGTATTCCCCTGCGAAAAACTTCATACTAAATCTTTAGGCACAGACAATTTTTTATCCCTCGTTAGCTACAGTTAGAGAGCAAATGGACTTACATAATATTACTAATAACTGTAATCCCAGTAGCTTATTAATCTTCTTATTAAAACTTATCAATTTTATTGACTAATTCAGAGGCGTAACTTGGCTGATAACATTGGGCGAGGGGGTGAAGGAAATTGACCATGGGTACTAGAAATTAAGTCAAGAAGTAGAGTTAGAAAGAGGGGGAAGATTGGTTCGAAAATATACGTATACCCCTTTCCCACACTGTCAATTCAGTTCTTGCATTTGCCCCACTTAAACTGAGTAGCCAAAAAAGTCTTCGGTAGGAGAAATATTGGGGGGGGGGGTTACCTCCCCTTGCCCCCCCCCCAAATTAGGCATATGAACAAATCTCATGTTGTTCAGTTTTGATTTACTTAAAATGACGCTGTATTGAATCTCCGAAGATCTAGGTAGGGCCTCTCAGCATTCGGAGGTCCACCTTTCTTGCGCTAAGTACAAATTCTAAATTCTTGTCCATGACACAAAACTTCATAAAATTCAAATCATGTTGTCAACTACTACAGCGATGAACTCAACGTAGCAGCTCACTTAACTACAACACACATTGGATATAAACTGTACATCACAAACAGCAGGGCTGACCAACATGCGGCCCTCGGTCACCTGAATAATTTCAGTCAAACAATTTAACCACATAATACGGGCGGTCCTCGACTTTGGGCATTCGACTTTCGTACAACTCGCACTTTCTTGCGTTATAAATTCTCACCCCTAAACCGTCTTTCGTAAGCCGAATTCGGACATTCTTACACAGATGAACAAAAATTTCGATCTGTAGTACAGTGGCGCTGTAAAACTTGAGTCCCGAGTCTTATTTTGAGTCTACTAAATGTCAGAAAGGCCGATTCCAGTAGCCGCCTGGTCTAAGGCGTGAGTCTACGGCCGCTCGCATGCTGTGATTGAGGGTTCGAATCCCGCCGGAGACATGGATGTCTTTCTCTTGTGAGTGAGATCACTTGTCCAGAGGATTCCTACCGAACGTGGGGTGTCTAAGGGGGGGGAATACACGAGTCTACTGTACGTGCTACTCGCCAACGAGTTCAGTTGCCAGCTAGTGAGCGAGCATAGAGTAAACTAGCCATGCCTATTCCACGTAGGAATGACAAGGCTGGGCAGTCAGATAGTAGCGCTGTAGTTCATCATGCGACATCTCAGAGATGAACTGAAGAATATTATTGCGTTATAACAAGGCACTTACTGGCTGTATCGAAGACACTGAGCGAGTATACAAGCGAGTGAAGATGAACAGACTTCAACTTCACTCGTTCGGATTTAGTCGCCAGCGAACTGAGTCACTTTCATCATTAGACGAGGTGATTTTAAAAGCTGTTATGAACTAGCATGTGACTAGTGTGTAAAGTAACCACGTGTAATCCACGCCTGCGTGTGATGAAGAAGTCATGACAATGAGAAGGCCTAGGTCCACTAGGGCTGTCGAGCCATGAAAAAACAAGACAGGCAATGTATACGTATGACGTATGACGTAACATGGTGGCGCGTCCGTACAACCATTGTTGCTGTGGAAAAGCAATGAGTATTACACAGCCTGTATGTGTGTACTTCTAGCCTTAGGTAGCCAGCATGCAATGCGCATGCGCCATATTGTCATCTGTGGCCTGCCCCGCTCTACATTATTTATCCACATTTCCACATAAACTGCACGATTTTCGAAAAAAAAAAGTTACCGAGAACAAAATGTGTGTTTTGATTTTATCTACAACTTTTGTCCGAAACATTTCTCATTCTAAGAAGAAATGAGCGAGATATAATAAAAAAAATCGGTATTGGTCTTCATGTAAAGTACCCTTTATTCTCGTCCGATTGTAACCAAACTTGAATTTTCTGACAGATTTAACAAAAAATCCTGAAATATGAGGACGGGCAGACAAAGTTAATAGTCGCTTTTCGCAATTTTGCGAATGCGCCTAAAATACCAAAAGACGGAAGTGACATAAGCAGGATTTAAAGCAAGACATAACTCTGAAAAGTTTGTCTTTTTTACATTTTGTAATCCAACTGACGACTTTGATGTTTGTGCGGACATTGACTTTTCATGTTGACTGATTTTTGTGAGGCCTCTTGCTCTTTGTTGCTGGCTGTCCTGGCCACTTACTGTGGTAACGCAGTCTGGTGGAAGAAAGCTAACTTAATTATGATGGTGGCAATGCGTCATTTACTTGTAGAATGATATGGCCTTTGTACTGTAAGGCAGACGTATGAAAACGTTTCAAACAACGTTGTTAAGGTCACTAATGGTTTATAAGTTTCTTTGACCTTCCCTTATATAGCCATCAGAATTATGGAGGCTATTGGCTGGCGTGATGGCCGGAACGTTAACAATACCCTTGGTTGAATCAATACAGTAATGTAACGTAATTGTTACTAGAACTGTTTTCTTTGTTGCCCATTAATAGAGATATTTAGGTACTTTTAAGCAATTTGAACGGTATCCCCATTGTAACACATAAGTCTACTGTTCGATTTTCGTATATTTCGAATTTCGTATATGTTTTCGGACGAATTGTGTACAAAAATCGAGGACTGTCGTTATATTAAGTCTACAGAACACAATATGGCAACTTTATTAGCAGAGAAAAAGTTTAGAATCTGTAACTCATCACATTTAAGACAGCACACAGTAAACCGATATTTGTTTGTGTTGTACCGAGTTTAGTACAGCCTACTGTCTTGTCATTCAACCATGCTTTTAGCGTGACTTATTGTTTCCAGTTAATTCAATATCTCCCCCGCTTTTGGATATATGTAGTAGCTTCAAAAATATGCCGGAATTGGCTGGTAAAATTTACAAGAATTGCTACTCTGAATAAAGAAATGCACATTGACATCCTTCGTCGCCTTAGGGATGCGGTCAGATGGAAACACCCCCCCCCCTCCTTCCCCCAAAATGGAGAACCATTAGTTGGTTTCTCATTCACGACAGTGCCGCACCTCATATGCCGCTTTTGGTCAAGAATTTCTTAGCAAAGAAAAATGTCACCACACTGGAGCATCCGCCGTATTCTTCTGACCTGGCTACAGTTGATTTTCATTCGTTCCTTCTACTGAAATCAGCATTTAAGGGATGGAACTTTTGTGATGCCAATTACATAATTCAGAATGCGACGGAAGAGCTGAAAAAGCGTTCACAAATTGGCTTTCAGGAATGTTTGCGACTCCTTTACAGTCGCTGGCACAAGTGGATATTTGCACAAGGGGGACTATTTGAAAGGAAATCTGGCTTAAATGTTGTACCGCTTTTTTTTTTCGGAAATAAAGCGAATCCGAGAATATTTGGAGCTACCACTTACGTGAACACACATGCGGCCCTCAGGCGACTTCTTAACGAAATATGTGGCCCTCGTGTGGGTTGATTTTGGCCAACTGTGATATAAAATGTGCATCAAGCATAAAGGAAAGCAGAATTACGTCGGTTAACTTCACTCTTGCTTGAGAGTAATCAGGGAACTTAAATTTGTGTGGCACTGTACGTCACTCAATTCACGGCCAAAGTCATAAAACCAAACCACAATTAAGTTCTCGTCCCGTCACAAATTCTGCTTTATTTGTTCCACGTCTGAAAGTTAACTGTTCTTAACATAAACGTAGCACATCTCCCAAGCGCGAAACAGTGTGTAATAGTTCCAGTTTTACATCCAACATGCTTAACGTCAAGGTTAATGATTTTTCAAATATTGACTGATATTCTGTAATTTTGTACCATCGTAGGCATGCTGAGTAGAACTTTCTCTGTACTGTCACACAAGCGTTGTAATGTAATGACAGGTGCACATGTAATTAATTTTGTAGTTACGGAGGAAAATGCAGGACAAGTCTGTTACCAAGTGTTCTAATTAAGGAAGGTCCTATTAACCCATTAACGTGGGCACAATTCAGAAGGATTAAGGAATCACGGCATAAGATAAATGAGTACTACAAATAAAGGTTTTTAGTGCAAAACGTAAGACTATATTCATTTTAAAGGTACAAATGAGTGTTGTGTAATATCTTGAATCACGCTGAGTGTTATGTGTGAGGTTGTGTGGGTACGGGGAGTAACGCGGCCTGGGCGTGAATATAATCACTCAACTCCGCCCCGTGCCAAACTTAAGAATGCGTGGAGATATTACGTGTCTCCAACGTGTGTTCATTGAGTGATACTTAATCCAATACGCGGACCTTACACTTTTGTACCTGTTGTAAATAGAGGGCTCCAATTTGTGTACCATAATCCACAATTGAAAATTATTCCTCAGTGAACTCTGAACTCCATGAAGGTTTCCTTAGATTACCATATTCAACGTTTAACCAAATTAAGTTCGGTCGTTGTTGAGATGATATATACGCGCGGATATGTTACCCCGGTTGTGAATTCGGTTGTATGAAATTCCACAAAGGACGCGTAAGAAGCATCTAAATTTGTTGTCTGAATTTATAAAACTGTCAAAGCCGGGTTACTATAGTCGGTATAGTTTGATTCACGACGGGGGTAAGAATTGTCTCCACTAAGCATCCCGACCAGCGAGTGAAGAGGCTCGAGGCGTGAAGTTCCATTTAGCTTCGAGGTTGAAAACTCGTTTTGTTGCACACCCACCCGCACATATGCTCTCATAGCGTGTAGAAGGACAAATTTATAACTGAAAAAAAAAACAACTAGATGCCACTTATTATTTTATTGTACTTCTTATAGGCTCAATATGTTTCGGGCATAGTAATGCCCGAAATATGTTGAGCCTATAAGAAGTACAATAAAATAATAAATGGCATCTAGTTGGTTTTTATTCTTCAGTTATTACAATGATGCACGGTCCAATAAACAGCAGGACAAATTTATCTTTTATTTTACACGGAAGTCGTACTTATTCGTCGTAACTCAGCCGTTCCTATCGCTCCTTCCTCCCGTCCTTCATATTTTGAGGTCTACGTGTTTTACGTACGTGTGTTCACCCTCCTTGGCATTTGTTCAAGTGTTTTGTCCCATAGGTCTCTCCTCAACAATAATTAAACAGGGCCGTTACATTAGAAAGTTCTTCACTGTAATAATCGTAAACCTACCGGTATTGCTGTTTTGGTGTGAATGTTACGCAACCCAAGAGAACACTATTGCAAAATTTATAGCCCTCAGTCAGAACATCAGACTGGTTAATGCAGTATCAGACAATATTTCACGAGATTAGCTCGTACAGACATGAATATTAAAAAGGCCTGTGTTAACTCAGCTGGTTGAAGCAATAACAGGTAAGATTTCAAGACAGTAGCCCATACAGATATCGTTACTTTAGCTGACTAGACGCCGGTAACCTCATACGAGTTTCGTAGTAGACAAGTGGCACTGAAACAAGCCCCCCCCCCACATTCTTCAGTCTTCACCTGTCAGTCACCATTCCACCATTGTTCCAAATTCATCTATAATCTATCACCGCCGCCAGAGGTTCGCGGCTGCCCTGACCAGGCAGCATGTATTCACATATGCTGGAGGCAACGTGTGATTGGCTGGATAGAGATTAAGGACATTATAGTCTGAACAGGTATCAGCTGAACTCTGATCTACATATTTCCTGCTTACTTATTTGAAATTAAAGAAAAAAGCAATTGACATGAACGAAGCCCGAGAATTTTCAGACGACGAAGATTTATATTAGTCTTTGTTCATTTGATGTTGGCGTCGGCTTGAATGATGAGATTGGCAGGATGGTTACGTGGAAGATCCGTCTAGCGGGGCCAGTGGTAAGGCTGAACATCTTTCCCAGTAATTTCAGGCTGGTGTTCAGAGCAGGACGATGACAGAAGTTATGATATCTTCGGAGACAGTAAAAAACCGTTCAATTAACCCGTTGATGTCGTTTACTGAAAGTCTTGATAACTACATAAGATGAAAATAAGTTCGTGTACAAGTCTTCCATAGCGTAATTTCTCGTTAAAAAAATTAGCTGAAAACGTTATACAATATCCCCCTATGTTCTGAGACGTTCAGTTCTCGAGACACGCGTCACCGTCAAAAGCGACAGTGTTTCTCCACAGAGTTTTTAACCACAACGATAAAGAACGCTGTTTGATGTAGGCCTACTCTCACAGCGAAAAACAGAGCTAGTTTACGACCGAATGTTTAGGGAAAGCACACAATGCCAATAGACCCACTGCGACATGCTCTTAAAACCTTGGTGCCTCTAACAGTACAGCTGGTGTCTGTGGGCAGGAATACGCGCTCCGTAATCGTAATCGACGTCATGCTGGCGCTAAGGTGTTTCGAAGATTGTAGCGGCGTTTCCGTCATGCACAGAATGTAACACGGCTCTTGTGGACGCAGGTCGCCGACGTACTTTGCAGACACCAGCCAATCAATATGCCACAATTGCTTCTGTGGAAGGAAATCCGTGGAAAAGGTCACGCGATATCGCTCGAGGATTGACACCATCGCAACCGAGGCTTCTCCATTTACTTCGTGACGATCAATAGCCATCTATTCCACCACTTGCCGAGGGCACATCTGTTTACAAAAATCATCCTGTGCGGATGCAATTTTGCCAGTTGCTAAGACAACAGCACGCTGCAGATGAGCTCTTTGTGCACACAATTCTGTGGACAGGCGAGTGTTTTATGCTTGAGGATGTGTTCACTGTTCACAACAATCACATCTGAGCACGAGATAAACCTTGTGTTGTCCACATAATGTGGGAATCCAGTCCGCTTCAGCGTCAACATTTTGGCTGCTATCGTCGGGGCCATTATTGTTGGCCCTGTACCTCTGACAGGCTGGCTAACTGCTCATTTATATCAGTTTGCTACCGTTGCTCTTACAGGTATGTCTCAAGCTATTAGGCAGATATTGTGGTATTATAGCGACGGACCTGCAGCACACTACGGACAAAATGTCCTTCTGTGGCTGAAATCGGCGTATTCAGGAAGGTGGAGTGGACGTGGAGGGTCGTTGCATGGCCTTTGCGGTCGCCGGATGTAGCTACGATAGAGTTTTTCTTGTGGGCACACTTGACGGAGCATTTTCATACAGTTCCTCCCATGACCAGGATCGCGTGGCAAGCTCAGCCAGCTGTAACAACGATCGCCACCAAAGAATTAAATCGTCTTCGAAAATATGCTTTGCTGCCTACTGTCGTCGGCCGTGAAATGGACGGAGGCGACTTCGAAAGCCTACTGTAGGCAAGATGCGCTTATGGTTTGATCATTTCATACGGCATAAAAAAGAGCTATTCCCAAAGAGCTACTGGTCACACAGCTAGTTATGTGGTTCCGCGCCGTTTGTGAAATTTAAGTTTATTATCGTGTTATGGCGACACCGATACTGTCACAACTGATGCACGACAGCATTCTGTGGGCTCAAGTACGAAAGATAGTGTACTGTCGGAGTCGTGGTGAACAAGTGTTACTACACGTATAGATGGTTACTTGGTCTACCGTGAAAATACAGGCACTAAGACCTTATGTAGCGTTGGTACCAATATACCATTCTTCACGGCAACGTTTCCCAGACAACTGGCATCTTCTAGTTAGCAGTTCTCTTCAATGATCCGATATCATTTAATATGTTCCTATGTTAGTTGAATGTGCTGACATACAAATTTTGATAGCTCAGTCGAGTGATTAGCTTACAATCTGATTGACAGAGAAATTCGGGTTCAGTGCTAGACGGAAGAACGGTATTATTCTTCTCTACAGTGCAAACTGATTGTACAACCAACCCATCCTCTTGCCCAGTGCTTACAATGGGCTCTTTCCGCAGGTGGAAAGCGGCCGGGCCGTGGAGCTATAGCTCCACAGATTCGTGTGTTCATATGGCGTGATTTTTTATGCATCATCTTTAACAAATTACTTTTATCACGAGAGGCAATTTATTATTACAAGTACTAATCTACTAACGCCAAACGAAGATACTTTATTTTTGGGATATTCCGTACTCACGTTGGCACTAAAAGTGCAGCTTTGTAGGTTGCGTGTGGTTGGTAATCGGTTTCAAGTACAAAAAGATAACGGGGGGTCGTGAGTACGGGAATATGTCGAAATTGTTGAAAGTGTACATTCTCTGTTAACATTTGATGATTACTTGAATCAGAATTTAGGATTTCTTACTCTGTGTGTATTTATTCATTTCAGTAGTTGTTTGTGTAAGGTATGTATATGATTCATTTTTGAACGTGCTATGTATAGTTAAGGGCATCACTTTAGTTCATGTTGTATTAATGTAATTATATTCATTGTTACATGGTCTTTATTGATTTGATAAGTTATGGGGTAGAAGTGTCTTGTCCTTTCATCTGTGTCCGTAAAATATCCACAAAAGACTGTGTACCTAACCTTAACTACGTAGGCCGTTCATTTGAACGGGGCATGTCATAAATGTTAATTGCCAACCACTTCACTGTATGCATGTCATATACATAACTTGAGGACGGTGCACTGAATAAATCTGATTTTGATTTCAAACGCATTTCCGGTGAAACTGCAATAGTGTTAATGCTGGCAACCCTTTTTTGGCCTCACCAAAATAGTATTTCACACAAGGAAACGCCCGCAGAAACTGTTGGCTTAGTTTACAAGCCACTATCCATATTATTTTGGAGTAATGGAACATGCTGTTTTTAGCCCCATCATACAGAAATTATTGTTGAAGATTGGAGATAGACAAATTATCAAAGTGTGTTTAGCATGGTGGGCAGTGGAGGAATATCTGGACATTTTGTGTGAATGTTTTTAGAAAAAATTATTCAAGAGGGCGAAAGGAGAATATTTGTTACAAGTATTAACATTTCTGTAAATAGGCGAAGGAAGTAAAAAGATTCTGTATTAAGAGAAGACTGCACAAAATGCCTGGTTGTTTTCAAGCCTCAAGATGCAGAAAAATTGAAGTACAGCCTGAATCTTTCTGTTCTTGCAAAGTCAGTGATGTTGTAGGGGAAAGGCTGCTGTGCTCTTGTGGTGAAGAACTGAGTGGTATGTATGAGTCTGTGTACTTATTCAAAGAAAAGGGTTGGTGATATGTGTCTCACTCTCCTTTCATTGCAAGCATATCATATGAGTGCAGTTATTTATATTTGAAGCAAAGTGAGCTCTTTATTTTTTATTTATTCAAGCAGTAAGAAATTTATTATACCATACTGCACTGGGATTCTAGTATTATTTTAAAAAATAGCCAATATTATTTCCATGTGTTTGGGTGTAAAATTAGATCATGTGATTGTACAGGTACAGTGTACATTCTCTTTGTAATTTTCACTCCTGTGGTTTTAATACTATTCTCGTTTCGTTGCTATCTCTGTATCTTGTTGTTTGTAAAAAAAAGTGCATGTATGTGGAATTTGCTGTCATTGCTAATTCTATTAAAGTGGGTTAACCATTTCATTCATAATTAGATAATGTCCGTTTGCTTAATAAATATTTGATTTGTTTTGTTTCTCTTTTTGCTTTCGCATAATGCATGTCTTTTCACTCCTAAAAAATTAATTTCTGGTGCTTAATTTTTACTAATATTTCTGTACCTTCTTACTGAAGTTCACATATGTAAAAGTGTAGGAAATTCTGTCTTTGTATACAGTCGTAACTTCTGTCTTTTTCATTATGGTGAAGGTACAGTTATCCCTGTGCATAATTAAGCACCACTTCATGAATCTGTATGGGGGAGTGAAGGGATGGCTTCATGAATTCTTGACCTTGGCACTAGTTGGAACTGACCGGTCATTTTCATGCTCTGGCCACTCTGCCACTGGGAAAAGAGCCACCATCTTCTACTGGCAGCTCCAGAGTTGATATAGACAAAAAATTCTTGCCTCTGCTGGAAATCCAACCAAAATTTCACAGTTGTCCATACTACACAGCATTCATTTAACTGATCATTATCATGGTCATGTTTGTGTGATTAGCTGCAGGTGGAGCTGTTTAATATAATATATGCCATATGATTTTCATGCAGAATTTCAAGTTTCTGTACATTTTATGCTACTAGATGTAAATATGTTCACTTTGTACTTGATTGCAGTGCATGAATGGGCATGGGATAATTCAGTCCAAACCTGTGCTTCAAGATTGATTGTAGATGGCAGAGAAGTCCACTTTCATCCAGGCTACAGTTCTGGAACGGCTGCTGTACGGGGAGACATGCCTTGTGTTGCAGGCAGTGAATATTATTGGGAGATAAAAGTGCTTACGCTGTTGTATGGGACTGATGTGGTAAGTTCTACAGATGTGTGCCAAAGGTATGGTGTAATGGAGAATGAACATTCTAGTGCTGTTAACATAGAGTCACTCTTTTATCTGACAGCTGTTGGTTGCCACCTCTTATCAGCTTGTTGGCCATATTAACAAGGCCTACTTAGCCAACAGCCTACAAATATGGCAGAGTAGTAGTGGAAACTGATAAATGAGTGTTGTCAGATTAAGTAGGGACACTCTACTATGAGAGGACAATAAAATGGGATGCTGATAAAGTTATGTACTGACATGACAATGATTTCTTGTCACATTTTGTTACTTCTGGTGTCACATTTGATCACTTCTGGCCTTCATTGTAAATGCCTTTAGGCAGGCTGTATGTAATTTAATTATTTTGGTTCAAATGCACACTAATGAAATGCAGGAGATTCAGAATTTGAAACAGTAACAGTTTTATTTAATTTTTGACTTGAGATGTTTATAATCAGGTTTTGTGTAACAAAGCTCATACAGCTGTAATTAGCAACTTTATAGATAGTGGTGCTTCTGTTTTCAAGAACAGGTCCCCTAACTTGATCACATTTTTATCTGTTTGCTCATCACTGGATGTCCTGAGCATTCAGCATTTTGAGCAGAGGTCGCACTGCTTTTGAACGTGGAAAATAACTAAAAAAAAACTTGTGTTCTTCCCATTTTTCAGCTCTCCAAAAGATATTCTCAAAATGTTGAAGTTTATTTAGCATTTTCCTCAACTTGAAGCAAAATTTGGTGCAGACATTCTGTTTTTTGAAGTCTGCTATATTTAGGTATTACAAATTTGCAAATGGAACAACACACACTTGCACTTGACGAGGCATTACTCAACAACTACATTTGCTACAGCCATATTACAAGAGGGAAATGACATACCTGAACATACTGTATCTGCACCTAGCAGTAGAATTTCATGCTACCAGTAATTTTGTCATCTTGCTGTTTAACTGGAAGCTGTTGAATTCCACCACACATTTATACCATGAATTTGCAAAGTTCTTAGCTTGATTGATGTTATTGGTGAAGTATAATGCTGCAGTGTGGTGGGAAGCATGGGTGCCTCTTTACCCTTTTACTGGTTCTTAATGGAAACAAGCAAAGTGCACTGTGAAAGCTGGATTCTCTGATTTTTCTGCATAAAAGTGCTGGTTTTATGTTTCTAGATGGTTGGCGTTTGTACTGATAAAGTTGACCTTGACACTGCACAATTAAATTTTCGCAGCCTCTTAGGATCTGATGAGGAATCTTGGGGATTTTCATACCGTGGTAAGTTTTAGATTGTGTAACACTAAACTTTCTAAGGGGCCCACCCAAGTATGAATCTTTGTACCCAATGATGGAAGCAAATCCAGTTTCCAAAGTGTTGTATTCGACAGAACACAAGATGATGGACTGTGTCCAAAATAATAGACATGGTTATTTTAAGACATCCCTATCAGGAGCATTAAGACTTAGAATGTTTTTGTGTTTAAAATGACTCAAGTCATGCAAGATTGGTTAACGTTCTTTCCGTAATGAATACTGTTGTCGGGAATTGCCGTGTAACAATGGTATTCCAAGGATTGTTGTGGTCATGAATTGCAGTGGTTCTCTACTACTACTGTTAGGCTGCTTAACTTAAGGTGGATGGGGTGGGCAATAAAGGTATCATGCTTGGGGAGAAACAAGAAATGTGTACTTCATTTATTTAAAAAAAAAATTCAAGAGGTGAGAACGTTTGGGAATTGTAGGTGAGACAATAATATTGATGTGGATCAGGTAAAAGTGTATATAAAGTTGACTGGATTCAGGTTGCTTAGAATAGGGCTAAGGTGGTCTGTTATGTACACAAACTTTGATTTAATAAAATACACATATAACTATAAACTTTTTTAGGGAATAGCTTTATGAAGGTGTAAATTTATTATTATTATTATTATTATTTTTAGTAGTAGTAGTACTTTATGCAGGGTATTTAAAGTTATGTACCTGAAACAAAACATGTGTCTGAGGTATATAATGTTACAACTATTTTGTAGTTGCACACTGAATGTTTTGTACTTTTACATTTTACTGCTACTACTACCACCGCCATCACCACCACCACGACGATTACTACTACTACTATGTTACAGATGTATTTTATCGTTTTAGGGACTTCTTGATTACCACTTTCAAAGTTTGTAAGTTTGCGTTCTGTATTTGTCACTAACTCCATGGAGCAGAGTCAATTCTTGAGAAGCTAATAGTTTCTCAGCTGTTCAAGAAATTCTTTGTATATTATGGAACCTGAAGGTTGAGTATTGTGTTCACAAAAGTTTGACACTAGTCCCTGTCATGCAGTAGGTGAATTCAATCCACATTTCCTACACTGTTTGCTTGAGAGCCATTTTAATATCCTCTTGTCATAATGTCACTTTTTTCCTTTTTTCCCATGCTATTCAGGAATTTGGGCACAGTGTATTAAATTAATTTGTTTCTCAACAGGTTATATTCAACACAAAGGCAAAATGCAGCCATATGGTCCACCATATGGTCGTGGTAGCATTATTGGTGTTCACTTGGATATGTGGAAGGGGACTCTTCAGTTTTATTTAAATCGGAAGCCACTTGGTAAGTTGGAAGTTTTGTTCGTGCAGCAGCGTCTGTGAGGAACTTTGTGTTTTGGAATATGGTGCCATGTATTCTGGTAGAAATTTACTGACATTTTGGAGGAACTTGATGCTGAAGATGCCAGCAGTATGTTGCTGTGAAATTTTGAATTTTTATCAGACTACACAGCATTACACCCCATAAGATCCTTTTTTCTTTTAATTCTTTGTTTGGTAGTTTTTCGAATATTAGAGTTGAGGTTGTCATGGCCATAAGTATTAAGACTATAATTCTGTTCATTTGATACGGTGCAGTTTGGCAGATTGGTACCAATATTTCAGGGGATCCTGCTGCCTCTTTCTTGTCTTCTGCATGGAAAAAACTGGTACAGATGTGGGGTTGTATTGGCATCTGCCAAATCACATAACATCACATCCCAGAAAATCATACTCTTTCAAAGTGTTCCACTATTTCAGCTGGTGTATGATTAGCCAAAAATTTTTACTGGAACATTACATTTTATGATTCATGTTTAATAAAGTTAATTTTTTGGCTGGAAATAAATAAGGCCAATTAGACTGTGGATGATCCATTTAAAATTATACTGTAGTAGAAGACACTGCATTTTATATCTGTGCGGATTGTGTGTCTTTATCTATCTGTGTCTCTATCTATCTGTCTGTCTGTCTGTCTGTCTATCTCTGTCTATCTGTCTGTCTGTCTGTCTGTCTATGTCTGTCTGTCTGTTTATTTATTTATGATGGAATGATACTGTCTGTAACTTATGCTGTTTAGTGTTGATCTGAAGCATAACAGTCAATAATTATGGACAGGATAACATTAGACATGCCATTTTTATTTTTTGAGGTGTTGTCATTTTGATGTGATTGCGGCCAACATCCCATGACTTGTTTTGGTGTAACTTTCTTACATAATGTATGTACCAGAACAGTTTAAGAAGCATACAGCAATTGCAAGTGAAAATGCTGTTTGCACCTTCCCAGTGGAAACAGATATCTGTTGAAACATGGTAAGGTGGACTGATGCATGTCTTCAGAATGCTGGAGGACAATTCTGGCCTATTTTTTGACACTCATTTTTTATATTTACCTACTGTTTTAAATGAGTTACTGTATAAGAACTTGATTTCGGTTGGATAAGTTTTTAAATCACCCCATGCATCACTCAATACTGAGACTGTGTCATGTGATGGCATGTAGGGCGGTGATAGATGCTGCTCCAGTTTACCATGAGTGGGAGTCCCTGTGCCTTGGTTTAATGAAGTGCAGTTAATACTAGGTTTTACTCACCATATTTAAAGAAGGTGATGAAAAATATTTATATTTTGGCTCATAATTAGACACATGTTAAAAAAAATGGCATTAGAATGTGTGTATACAATGATGTGAATTTATGTACGCAGAGAGAGAGGGCCAAATAATCCTAGTTTGCACACCACACACCAACCTTAAAATCATGTACTGGCATGCCATGAACTAATGTGAGATTTTATGTAGACCAATACCTGTTATTCTGATGAGAGTTTACATGCCCACTGACATGAAACCAAACTTTGTTGCTGAGCAGGGGTTTGGAGTTGATTTCTTGAGCATACACTGCCTGAAGGTACATTCATTCATTCTTTTGGCATGTGCAGAATGCAACGATTCCTTGCCATTCTCAGGAGCTTCTTCTGTTCCTCTATGTTATGTACTTTTTTCTGCCACCCTTCTCCACCAACTATTCATCCATCCTCTTTCACCGTATCTTGCCATCTGTTTCTTCATCTACCTTTCAGTCTTGTTGTTCCCAAATTCATATATAATACCCTTTTGGGAATTCTATTTTCTTCCATTCTCTGTACATACCCAAACCAATGTAAGCTATTTAACCTTATTGTCTCTATTATAGTAGGTTTCTTAACACTTGCGTAAATTTCTTTATTGGTTGATATCCTACAATTTTCTTTTTCATTGTCATATACTGGGCCTAAAATTCTTCTATACACTTTCCTTTCAAAAATATTCGATTGCTTTGTATCTCTCTTTGTTAGTGTCCAAGTTTCTGATGCACATGCTAACGTTTTGTCTATTATTGTGTTCTTTGCCCTTAATTTTAGTTTCTTTGGTATGTTTTTATTTAAAAAAAAAATGTTGTAGCATAAAATACGTTTTGTTAGCATTTTTTATTCTTTCTTGCAAGTCTATTTGGTTATTGTTATCTTTATTAAGTATAACTACTAAATATTTAAAATTTTCTACTCTTTCAAATTTGTAATTTTTTATTTTCAAATGTCCTATTTTATTTTTCTTTAAACTGTTTTTCCTTTCCACTTTTTCTTTTATTAGTTTATTTGTAGTCTGAACTTTCTGGCAGTGTTTTCCATTTCCACAAAAAGTTTTATTTCTGTTTAATTTTTTTCCAATTAATGCAATGTCATCTGCATATGCTAATATATTCAGTTGTTCTTTACCAATCTTTGTAACTTTTTGTAATACCAAATTAAATAATATTGGTGATAAAGGATCACCCTGTTTCAAGCCTGTTTTATTTTCAAAAAAGGATGACAATGCTCCTTCTATTCTAACCACACTTCTTGCCTTTTGTACACGTGTTTTACACATTTATTAATTTAGTAAGAATTTTAAATTCTTTCATACATTCCCATAGTGTATGTCTATGAACAGAGTCATATGCCTTTTGAAAATCAATAAATATACATTGTACACTCTGATTATACTCCCAAAGTATCTTGTTTATTATTTTCAATGCCAATATATTGTCAATTACAGATCTTCCATCTCTAAATCGATTCTGATAGTCCCCCATGACTTTTTTAATATATGGTTTAATTTTTCCCAATATTATATTGGACAAAATTTTGTAAGCTGCATTTCCTAGTGCTATTCCCCTGTAATTCTCACACCTATCTCTGTCTCCTCTTTTGTGTATAGGAACTATTATTATTTCTTTCCATTCTTCAGGTATCCTTTCCTCCCAGATTTGTCTTACAAGGTCATACATTCTATTCAGTAGTTTATTTCCTCTGTATTTTGTTAATTCTGGATGTATTCCATCAGTTCCAGCCACTTTGTTATTTTTTAAGTTTCTTATTGCCTTTTTTACGTCTTTTATAGTAAGTTTTTCTACTTCAACTTCATCTTCACTGATTTCTTTATATCCTTTTTTAATTAATTCCCTTGATTCTTCTGTGTTCAGTAATTTGTCAAAATATTCTTTTCATATTTCTGCTTTCTCCTTTGTATTTTTTGTTCCTATTTATGCTAAATGTATGTTGATATCCTTTCTTAAATTGGTTTACTGTTTGATATATTTTTCTTGTGTTATTATGCTTCTGATCTTCTTCTATTGATTCTGTTGCATTTTTCATGTATGTCTTTTTTGTATTCCTAATTATCTTGTGAGCTTCTTTTCTTGTATGGTGATACTCCTGCTCTTCCTCCTCCCTTCTTCTTTTATCAAACACTTTTCTCTTGGTTTCTTCATTTCTTCTATTGCAAATTTGCATTCCTCATCATACCATTTATTTTTAAATTTTTCTGTGCCTTCATCCTATTCTATAAGCTGCTGTTTGGTTTCCTAAAGGTACTGGTTCACAAAATTCAGTTTTGCTACATGATCTACATTGTAGAATTTGTGAACAACTGTTGCCATACATTGACGTAAATGTAGCAGTTGTGTTGCCTTTCCTGACATTTTCTGTGCCAGTCACGGCAAAGGTTTTCTGGGAGATGTCTCCAATCTACCACCATTTTGTCAGTGTATCATCAGCAATCTTTCTTCTCTGTGTTCTTCAGTCTCTAAAAAGGAACCTGTAGCTTAGGACCTTGTCACTTATTTGTACATTTTTTTCCTGTGTGGAGTTGGTGCATCTGGAAGTTTTCATATTAATTTATGACCACTTGCAGCAACTGAATTTCATATGTGTGGCCATACAGACTTGCTCACAGTGACTGCAGATGAGTCACAATGACCTGGCAACCTTTTGGATATGCAGTGTGGTTGCAAGGCAGCAGATGGGCTTGGTGTATAGCATAAGTGACCCGACAGGAAGTGACTAATCATTGTGGTCATTTAAAATAAAGGCACCATGTATGTAAATTTGCTAACTGTTGTAAGAAAATATATATTTATAGATATGCTTTTAAGTTATTTTAGAAAAGAGAATGTTCTGATTATTTTGTACTTTACAGGAACAGCTTTTACTTCTCTTCAAGGCCGAACTCTCTACCCTGCCTTATCCTCAACTGCTGCAAAGTCTGCAATGAAAGTCATATACTCCTCGTCATTCCCTTCGACTTTACAGCTGCTATGCCTCAAGTCTGTGAGTAGCAACTCTGGGATGATGAAGATGCTGAAGACAGTTCCATACCTAAAATCACAGATTGAAAATGAATACTGGTGGCTCACTCCACCAGAGGGAAGTGCAGGTAAATTTTCTGGAAAGAAATGGGGAAAGTGGGGAATCTTTTCAACAGTACAGAACTCTAGCATTTTAGAACCTATTTTATTGTTTAGCATATTTTAACTCATTAAATTTTTAATTAAATCATAGTTCATTCAGTATATACACTAGGTTGGGGGTGTGATTCTCATCAGATGTTTCCCTTTCTAATGCATTCAGACCATCTGTAGACCAACTCGGCTTTTACAGATAGGAAGTTTAGGGGGCTTGTCCTTGGGGGTAAAGTGCCAATGTTATGTACTTGGCCACTTATCTTTGTCTAGTACCAAGCTTAAGAAAGTGCATGTGTGTTAATGGTGTAGGCCTTGTTAAAGTATTGAAACAACTTTATCTTAGTCTCAGTATTCACTGCATTACATGGTTTTCAATTTTTGTCAAAATCACCTCCTGATTGGTTGCTGATTGCTGTTTGCAGCAGTATGTCAAGGGGCATAGTGAACAGAATTTCTGTACATTAAGGTATTTCAGTTCACAGACACTCATGAGCATGAAGTGAGGATGGTACTGTGTCAGGAGGCACTGCATTGGGGTTTGACTAAATCAACTGTGTGTTCTCTGTTTGCTTATCTAAATGTTTTAGGAATCCTCGTGAGGAAAATACACAATTTTTAACATGTTACTGATGCTTATTGTATACAAGCGATCAGTGATTTACAGCTACACAGTTATAATTTTATATTGTGTGTTATTGAATTGAGAGTGATGGTAAGAAATACTTGAATGGGATTGATTTTTCTTGGACAAAAGGGCCATAGCTTTTGAATAGAATGACCAGTTTCAATTCCTGGCATGGGAATTGGGTATTTTCACTTAACCAGCTTTCCAAGGATGTCTCTGGGACCCATTCGATCTCCAACATAGTAGGTATTATGAAAACATGTGGAAATAAATCCTTAATTTATATTCTTCCACTAGGAAGAGGGATCAAATTTTACATGTGTATATGACAGTTGTTAGGTTTCTACTTTTACACAACAGTCGGAGAGACAAAAGATTCTGTACTCAACGTTCGCTAGCATTTTCAATATTGAAGCTACTCTTCAATTAGACATATTCTGAGGGAGTTGCTTGGAGATCATTTGAAGAAATTACCAAATTTTAGTCTTGCATTCTGGTGTTGATTCACAAAAGACAAAGGGGCCATGCCATGGCTGAGGTGGTTAGTTGCCCGCCTGGTGTCGTGGAGGCCCGGGTTCAATCCAAGGCCAGTCCATGTGGAATTTGTGATTGACAGGGTGGCACTGGGACAGGTTTTTCTCAGTGCTTCATTTTCTGATGTCTGTATCATTCCATCAATGGTTGATATTCATTCATCTGTCATTGATATCATATGATTACAAAAATTTATAATGATTTTGAATAACACGTAGATAAAAAATGGAAAAGAAGATATATAAATTAGTATTGAGTAAATACAAGCTCATATCTTCAATTTATCAGACCAACCATACATGCACTGCAATGTGAACACAATAGATATGCAGTCTCCTACATGTTTCGGCTGTGTTTGCTGGAGAGTGACTGTGCCTCACATTAGGGACCGTTATGATAGACACAATTTTAACTGATATGGGGACTCCTTCATGTTGGCACTCAAGAAGTGCCAAAACATGTAGGAGATAATGTGTCTACTGTGTTAAGGTTTTAGTATAAGTAAAGTTGGTTTGATAAATTGAATTTTTGCATCTTGCATGATAAGTACAATATTAACCCTAGCGTACCGTATTAAATCCCATCTGTAAATCCCAGCTTGCCAAATTATTCTGCGGGATATTTAAATTGTGTGCATGGTTTTTGAAAAACTTGAATATTTCGAGAACTAAGTGAGATAAATTTGTGAAACAAAAAGCAATTTGTGGGGAAGGAATCAAACATTGCTCAGGAGGCCTTAAAGATGCTGTAATGTCCTTATTGCGTAATGGAGAACATACGTTTCCAAAAAAGTTGTAAATATCCATGTTCTTTTACTTACATTGTGGTCGAGGCTCCAACAGTTTGCATGGAGAACGAATGAAAAGATGTCTTATGAGTCTTTTTTTTGTGGTAATCTTCAAAACAACTTCGGTCCACACAAAGCACTACGTCACACTTGACACATTTGAATACCACGGTTCACGTTACACCCCTTGCTGAACTCACGCGACAGTGCTGCTGCTTGGCGTTGCGGCCAGGCCAGTGCTTATTGTGACGTGTGTTCATTCTTCCAATGTTAGTAGAAGCTGGGGCTGGTCTCCCTACAGGCATGGATGGTCGTGGCTCATGCCCAGACCATGCCAGCATCTCTCTGATAAGGGTGAGATGAAAATCTCTGTGTGAAATTTTCTTCCCACCACATGAAGATAAAAGGTTATAACTGTTGACAATGGCCAGGTCTAACAGTTGGAAAAAGAGCTTTTTTGCCCACTTCCATGTTCGGCGGCTGGCCGTATAGCTATTGGCCATCCTATCTGAATTGTCAACGTGCCCTATGTGACGGTTATAATCCACCACAATTGCCGGCTTTATTGCATTCTCATGTTCATCGCGATAATTGCCTTCTCTGGGTGGATCGTGAATGTTTGTCAGGAGGCACATGTCTCTCTTGTCCTTCCCCACCACACCTGTCAAGTCACTCCTGGTCCTTACTGGAATGTCACCATGTTTCAGTCTCAGTGTCTTGGGTTTGAGGTCCTTGGGCATGCCCTTTCTATGTAGCCTAACCGTCCCACAACAGAAAATTTTCTTCTGGGCCAAGTTGTCTTATAGGTCAGGGGAGGAAAAAAAAGTTGTCCATATACAGTTTATGGCCAAATCCTTCTGCATTCCTTGTCAGATTAGCCACTGCATTGTGTGTTGCTGTCAGGTGTTGTGCCATCCTTTGTCTGTCTTTACTGAGGGAAACATTCATGTCATATGTATATCCTGTAGAATCACACAGTTTGAACATTTTGATGCCGAAACATTTGCATTTTTTTGGGATGTACTGCTTGAAAACTATCCTTCCCTTGAATTTCACAATGATCTCATCTACTGTCAAATATTCGGAAGGGTTGTAAAATTTTGAAAAGTTCATCCTTATAATTTCAAATAAGTCTTGTATTTTCCACAGTCTGTGATCTGTTCTGTCAACTCCATTCCTATTATTGTCTGTGAATTGTAGAAAGCATAGTATGTGATAGTACCTATCACGTGCCATCGTTTGTATATGGAATGGAGTGCGAAGCTGTTCCATTTTCGTCCAGTAGTCCTCCAGTCTGCCTTGAACTGAATGTCCCATCTGTAATGTCAGAGCCAAAAACGCAAAAATTTCTGCTTCTGTCACCTCACGTTTGGGAGAAGGTCCGTCGTCAGAATTTTCTAAGAACTGGTGATAGTAGCGATTCGTCTCCACAGCCAACAAAGTAATAATTTCCGCAAAGAACAGCAGCAGAACGCTAAGTGGAGTGGACTCACTCGTTATGTGTGCAGCTTCCCTGCTTTTCCCATTGGGAGCCCCAGTAAAGGTGTGAACTACACGCCTTCGGGGTTGAGGGGGCATGTCCACAGGCAGGGTTGTGGCTGTTGACCTGCCATATTACCAACATCATCCTCATCTTCAGAGCTGCTGGTGGAAAAATCTGGGCTTGGAGGCTCTGATACTAAAGACTGTCGCGAAGGTGGGCGTGGCTCATCGTCCTCTGTGTCCTCAGAAGCGTAATATTTCTCCTCGTCACTGTCTGAATCCATTACAGTTTCTTGTATTTGATTCTGAGACAGCAGACGAGCCCATTTTACACGAGAAATCTCATGTTCCATTGATGATAACTGTAGTGCCACTGCTGGGTGGAACAGCAAACTCTCAACTGATATAAGTCGCAACTTCTGCAAAACAGTTGGAGAAAATGCTCTTTCCCCCTACCTGACAACCGTTACCCAGCTGCTACCCAGCTACCTGTTACTAAAATAACAGTTTTATGACCCAACATTCCATTCCACTAACTAAATGCAAGACTGAACTTACTGCACAATATGCTTTCAAGACTTATGACACTTATGCATTCATGGCTAATTAGGGTAACCTTGCTAGCTGGCAAAGTGTTTACACACAAATGTGACACAGGAAACCACTCTGCATCGATTCAGTGTTGAAACATTGTGCAGCAAATAGAAAGAGATGGCTTTCAGCATTGCCAAACGTAGGTCCATATATATATGATGTTAAAATTTCTGGCTTTACTAGGAGCTCCATATATGTACAACATTAGTAGGTTAAGGGCTGAAACAGGCTCATAGATTTTTAATACAAAAATCCAGACCCCAAAGTGCCAGAACCAGAACTAGATAGAGATGTCCTAATTCTAGTTTTGAACTACATGAATGAGATGACACATGTGAATGACCAGTGCTAACCTATGTGTATTAACCCTTATCCTGCTAACGTGGAGAATATGGTGAGCTCCTAGTAATGCCACCTAATGGCAGATGGGATTTAACTTGGCATTTGAAGGTTTAAATTTTGAAGCCTGTTTCTGATTTCTTGTCATTCTTATGACTGTAGGATCTGTGGTAGGTCACAGAGAATATTTTAGGATGGAAGTAGCTGAGAATGAGGAGGAATATGGTAGTGATGAAGATGAAGATGAAAGCCTAGCTTCTTTCTGTGCCTATATGTCACAGACTTCAAATAGCACATCATCAGAAATGGTTCTCAAAGAAGAAACAGGTAACAGAAGGAAAAGGATGTCCACAAGAAAGGACACTGAAATAGAGCCATCGCTTTGCCACAACTGTGACACTGAACAGAATGATGATGGAACATTATCAGTGGATGGTAGGAAACTTTGTATAGTTTGTGATGTGATTGTTTAATTGTGTACTTAAATTAACGTTTTTGGTGCAATTTAAGTTTGGAGTGGTTCTCTACCATGAAATGCCAGTGCAGTGAACGTAAGCAGAATTGAAATGATTGCGATGGCATCTGGGTTGTTATACCATGTTATTTTATAAGTGGTTACCTACACGGTTGTGTATCATAACCAAAAAATTTTACCATCGTGGAAACACATGTAAAAGATTATCAGTGAAAAAAACTGTAACATGAAAGCTTAAGAAAGTGGGGATCATGTAGTGCAAAATATAGTACCACATGTGGTTGCTGTATATTCATGAATTTTTGTCTTCCTGAAACTGGAATCATAACAGCTGTTTATTGTGACACCTTAATCCTTTGACACCAGAGCTGAACATTTAATTTTGTTGCACCCTTAAAGTTAAACATGACAATTTTAGGGACGAAAAATGATAGTGTTATGAAATACATGACATTTTGTGGAGGAAAAAATGGAGATGTTACAGCATGTGTGAAAAAGTTCAATAATTTATATTTGTCCACTGAATGTATGAAGTATGGTCTTTGGGTGGCAGCAGTACTAGCATGCTATATAAAGGATGAGTGGTGGCTAAAGGTTAAGTGATACACACATTTACTGTCTTGTAATGCCTGAAGTATTTGAAACATTTTATATTCCATAGTTCATTTTGTTTCAGCTCCAGTGTGTACTACTTTAATGTCTTACCCCCCCATCTCCATGACTCTCCAAAATATCCAGAATTAAAATCAAAACCTGTGTGACCACAAGCAGGGAATGGAAGCTGATGTGAGAATGTACACTAATAACCTCAGATGAAAGTCAAGAATTAAATAAATAACAGTTAATAAATTTTATTATAAAATAAAATACATTTAATCTGCTGAATATACATATGTATAATACACCACACAGTAATGAGACTGCCCCATTGAACATATCACACCAAGTAAAGGAAGGCTTCATAATTTTGACTCAAAACAAAATGAAATACTTGTGAGTGTTGTGGGAAACCTGAAAAAAACATACCAGAACATTAAATGAAACAAAATCCACACTATGCAACAAGGAACCTGATAAACAAGCCAAGCCAATAAAACCATAATTCAGAACTACAAATTCTGAAAGTGATTTGAGAAACAAGTAGTTGAGTGAAGCACTAGGCACAGAGTGACTTTGTGATGCTGGAACCAGGTATAGGAAGGAAAGGAGGGGGAAAGCAGAGCAAAGCATGACAGAGAGTGACATGCAGCATATTATAGCTGTTCAGCTGTGCTGCCATGGCTCAAATATAAGAGCACTTCTCATGTTTTTTTTATGTTAAATTTTGTGACTGTATTAGCAGTGCCATAGTTACATTTTAAGTCACTTGTTAATTTGTGTGTGAATAAATGTTAACTCAGTGTTGTCTAGTGTCCTGTGCCTTGACTGTTTGCCGTTTTTGCTCTGAACATCTCGTGATAAGAGCTGATGTAATACTTTGTTAAGATTTTAATTATTTCTGTTAGGAGCCAATGTATGTAGGTAAATAATACTGGCATTAAATGTGGTAGCTAAAACAACAAATGCACAGAAGTGTGTGAAAATATATTATAAACATAGTGTACCTCCCAAATGTTTAGGCCACTCATGTGACCATGCTCAGGGAGGTGCATTACAAAGGAAAGGTACATCGAGATATTACAGATGTTTGTGAACCAGTGTACATATGTAAAATATTTAAGTGTTAAAAATGCATGAACATTAGAAGTACAAGGAATACAAAATTTAAGTGAACCATTGCTTAGTCACTGGTGGGATATTGGACTCTGGTAGTGTAGTGTTGAATAGTTTAAAAAAAGGGTATTACACATCAATGAGCCTTCTGTTTTTTACACTTCCTAATCTAAATTCTTATAATAGAACCAACTAGATGCACTAATTTCTCAAATTTATTTTTGGAGTAAAACTCTACATGTTTCGGACCGTTCCTCTGCCCGTCATCAGGAGTTTTTCACCGTACACGCAGCAATGGTGTATGTCATACAGGTTTGCTGACAGCTTGCGAGAAGGATCAGTATTGAACTGGTTCCGTACTTATCCTGCTCGCAAGCTGTCAGCAAACCTGTATGACATATACCATTGCTGCATGTACAGTGAAAAACTCCTGATGACAGACAGTCGAACTATCCGAAACATGTAGAGTTTTATTCCAAAAATAAATTTGAGAAATTAGTGCATCTAGTTGGTTTTATTATAAGAATCTATGACAATGCATGGTCACATGAGCATCAAATTCCTAATCTAAATTTTCGGCTTCTTGAAGATTTTGGTGTACACAGTTGTAGGTTCATTCCTGTACATTGACCATGCATGAAAAAGCAGTTCCATTGTTTATCAGGGTAAGTGTTTCAAGAATTATATTCTTCTAAAAATGTACACTGTGAGTTTTGCTGGAACATTTTCCCAGTTCTTTTACCAGTTTCTGTCTTCTCTAGTTTTCAAGTGCATACGCACTGCATGCATTACATTTGCAGTGTGAATTTACAACACATAAGATGATCAAATACAGGATTAATTGAAAAATCTGGTAGAAGTGTAAAATGGGAAATCCAAGGAATTGGATAAACAAGATATGACATCTGGTAGAGAAGCAGAAGAAACTACAGGATAGAAGAGTGAATGCACCACCATTAGAAATGGAAATGAAGTTGTAAAGAATTTGTAAGATGTTCAAGTATAAGTACTTGCCTTTATCTCTTGCTTATTGTAGTGTTGTCTCTGTATTGCCCAACAAACACACTCACTCCAAGGAACATGGTTGTTCTTAAGAAGTTAAGGTTTCTCAGCTAGTTAAGAAATTCTCTGCCAAGGCTGACTGCTGTTTGCGCTAGAGTCTTCCACTGCTCCCTGATGAATTCAGTCCATATCCTTTCACCCTGTTTTGCAAAATCAATTTTAATATTTTTCCATCTGTGCCTTGATCTACCAAGCAGTCTTTTTTACTTCAGGTTTCCCAATCAGAATCCTGGAAGCATGTTTGTTTTGTTGCATTCATGCCCCATGCACTTTCCATCTCATTCGTCTCAATCACCCTAAAATATCTGGCAAGGAGTACAAATCTTGAAGCTTCTCATTACATATGTTTCTTCAGTATTGTGTCACTCCTTCCTGTAAAGTCAAAATATTCTCTATGGTACTCTATTCTCATACTTCCTGAATTTATGTTCTTTGCTCAGTGTGAGAGACTTCAAGTATTGCATTCATACAAACCAGTAGCGAAAATTGTGGATTTGTGTATTTTAAGGTTACATGTTATTCACACACTTGTAATATTACTATACTTACTGCCCTTTTACAAAAATACTTGAATTTCGGCAGGGAATAACACTGGAATTTGTCAGCACTGTGGAACACTGGGACTAGAATGATGTGGTAAGGCAGTCCCAGTATTGGATTTGTACCTTGCAGTTAGAGTTATATATTACAGAACTTTGCTACAAAGGTGACCTGATGTAGGACACAGGATTCTTATTCAGAGAGTGGTGAGTTTGATCCCTGCATGATCTGTGCAGGTTTTTAGGCTGAGGTTGAAACTCTTTATCTTTACCAGAGATAATACTTTAGAAATGTGAAGAATCCCAGCCTTATAGTTCAGAGATATTAAATTTATATATAATTCAGTCAACACAACAATAATATTAGTATATCAACTATGTTTATAGCGACATGTTTCGACTCGGAGGAGTCATCATCAGGCTATGTTTAGAACCACAAATGAGTACAAGGTAACTGTGCACATTTTGGGATCCCAAAAGGCTTACAGGGCTGTCAAATAAAGTATTATATATGTGGATAATACAGTTAAAAGTTGCAAAGCCTAAACTGTTGTGGTACTATATTAACTATTTCTGATGTATCTAATTGATATTAAGGCTAAAAGTTTTAGGCTTACGATGTATTTTGTATGCCGATTTAGCTACTATGTATTGCACAACTGTATGCCCTTTGTTTGTAGTGATTATGTTGAATAATGTTCGTTTGTATGGACCATCTCATGTTTGTGTAGATACACCATCGGTTACATTATTGAAATATAGCTACAAACCAGTTAGCTTCTGAAGAAGGACTCTGCACCATGGAGTAAGTAAGTAAGTAATTTGTTACTTTGGTCATGGTTGTTCCCGTTCGGTTGATTTCCTTTGCGTGATTTTCAGTGGAGTGGGTACGTGTCCTTCCCTCGTTTGTTGTGCTTTGTTACTCTTCTGTGTTTCTGCAGACTGTATATTGTTGTCTTAATAGGTTTCTTATGGCAGGAGACTGCTGGTTTGTGTGTGGTAGTGGACGGTCTTCTGTCCCGGTGTGACTTTTACTTGCTGCTGGGGTGAATGGCTTCCCACGACTCATGGGAAGCCATTATATATAAATTAAATATCTAAGAAAATATCTAAGAATAAAACACAATGGGATGACTACATTCAGACTTATAGTTCAGAGTTGATGTTGAGCTGTAAATGCCATTTCTTGACCATCATTCCAATTATTACCCTCATAAATGGGAAAGATATCAAGCCACAGATTGTACCATACATTCAGAAATGACATTCTGTACCTTGGGGTTGAGCCACAGAGGTAGATGAGTTTATTTAATTGAACAAGGAGCAGCAGAGAGCTAAAGTATGTCAGGTTGCTGCTTGGCTTGGTATAGTGCGAATTGTCATATAATTGTTATACTGTATTTTCAAGAACTGGGTTGGTACTGCTTGCATGTTGGGATTTAACTACACTGCTGCTTCCCCTCACCTCATTATAGACAAATGCATGAATTAGAACCCCAACCATATAAATTAACCTTTAAATAACCCGCAGTCATGTTATGCTAATGCATGGAAAGACATCCCTAAAAATTCACTTCATATGTTTAGTCAACAAGGAAATTTGCTGTGTATAATTTCTGTTTTATTTTCCATAAAATGCTGTTCATTTTGTAACTTCATCTTCTTCTGTTCAAATACTATGTTTATCATAAAAGTGCTAGAATTTAAATACCAATCCACTCATGAAAATATTAAATCTGCCCCTTGCTTAGGTGGACACAACCATAAAGTTTGAACAGACATACCTAGAGGCACTAGAAACTGGTTGGACATGGTAGAAAATAATTGCACTGTAAAGTTGGATATGGTTTCTGTTTTGGTTAGTTAAGTTCAGTGAATGAATTATCTCATTTTCATTTTTATTTGCAGTACAATACATTAAACAGCTTTACAGGAAACATTATCTTATAAAAATATAAACACTTTTTCTGCTTCTTTCATTTGGTGACATCACGCACCATGGTTGGCTAAAGCTATGTCAGTTTTCATAAGTATAAAACTGCAAGTAAGGAAGACGAATCAAAATTAATTGTGGTCGTAATTATGACTAGTTTTCCCAATTTTTTCTGTTTTCTTACATGACATCAGTGTGAAGCTAATACTTACATGTTGCATACAGAGGACTTCTGTAAAGACTGAGATTTTGAATTCCTCACAGTAGTGGCTGTGAAGATTACTGTCATCTTGGATGTGATGCTGTCCTTTTTGAGGCCCTGTTAACTGCCATTATCAGGACATTCTTTCTTTTCTTTCATCCCACTTCTGTTTTTACTTATTTCATTTTTTTGTCTTCAGCATCTTTATTTCCCCAACTCTGCCCTCTGCATGAACCTCTGTAGGTGCCTTATCGTGCCTTCTATTCTCATGGCACATGAGTAATGGCCCTTTAAAGTGCCACTAGTTCTTAATGTGTTTTCCTTATTTCTCCTTACCTTATGCCTGTTTGCTGAAAGTATATTCTCTATCCTGAAGCTGGAGGCAGCATATTTCTCCCAAATGATGGTACCTGTTTCTTAAACTACATGGCATTACTTCCCAGAAGACAGCAATCTTCTCACAATATTGTGGTGTGTTTTAGTGTCAACCACTATATGGCCTAGTTTGCAAGGTCACATGGAAAATGGGATTTATGATAAAGGGTTATCCATATGAAGATATGGAGAGAAGCTTGGTTTGTATTCCAAGTACAAATCAAGGCAGGATGTAGCTGTTTCCACAGATTTTTCTATGTTCCTATTCCCATTTGTCCTAATACATAGTGAAATAAGTACAGTTAAATATATACTGATCTTTCATTAAAGTAACTGTAAATAAAATTATGGTTTTCTATTTTATACTCTTTGCACTGTATCCTTCATTTCAGAAATGTCTGAGTCACCCTCTTCCTTCAGTTTCAATTTTTTTTATCTGATTTCCTGTTTTGACATACCCACATCAACAAAAAACCATGAAGCATAATTACCCTTCCACATGATTGCAGTTAACAGAACATGCTATAAATGTGGACATAATTTGTACACGAAATTTATGGCCATCTGTATTCAGGTTCAAAACTATTCTCATCACTTAAAACACTATTACATGTCTTGTAACTAAAAATTTGATAAAATTTTATTGGCAAAATGGAAATACAAGGAACTGCAATGTGCTGATCCCACTTTTAAATAGTGAAGATACCAAAATAAATGTATTTCAGATAACTTCATTATCTCCTATCCTGCATACGTAACGTGAAGGAAAATATAATTTAAAACTTTGACGTGATTTAAAACATTTAGAAGTTTTTAAAACTGTTGAAAGGTTACGGCAAGAATACATAATTATGTCACAGTTTTTAACATTGCTGCGATTGTGTAACAATATAAACTTTTAGTAATTGCATTTTCCACCAAAAAGTATTAAAGAATTAAAACACTGTACTTACTTTCCACACAATTCTGTTAACAACAAATTGAGAAAATATGTTACACGTGGAGATAATCAGTTTTGTCTGCGGAAAGTATAATCCCTTTACTTCCATGTCTGCTCTCCTGTGACAACTTACATTTTATCATGCTAATTGTACTGGCTAATTCAGTGCTAAATTACAGTGTAAAGAACAACATTCATCCATACATACAATATTATTCACATGTAGTTTTTAACATTTTCTTTTTAAACTGATATGTACACACACTTATTGTAGGAGATAATTTTGGTAATGAACATACCGAGCAAAACAGTTACTACAGATACTCTATTTTTGCTATTATTAATATACAGTACAAGGGTTTGGTAACATAATAGTCCGTACATACATTTTGACTCATATTAACCTTGCCAATAACATAGTGCCTCATGTCATGTTTCCCTGAAACGAGAATTGTGCACCTTATTTTATTTACACACGCATGCACACTTTCATTTACATAGTGATATGTTTATCTACAGTTAGACATCAGGCTGCAAATCCATTCTACAAAGAATGAATCAGTAATATTGTAATAATTGTAAATTAAGTGTATAAATATTTAAATGAATTTGCAATCGATGAGCAATAACACTGGATTTTTAAACTTTTACAATGAGTGTACATATACACAGAGGGAAAAAGTAGCTAGTGGCATGTGTTGGAATTTGTGTTATAATTCCACCTCTTATGGTTATGTTCTTTTGTATTGCTTATAGAGCGTAAGTGGATGGAGGAATAAATGTGCCATAGTGATGTGGCCTGAGATTTGAAGCTTAAGGTATGCTATCTTGTACACACATGTGCAGTACCATCTGAACAAATCACAGTTTTTCTTCCATGGTTTTGTGAATGAAAACCATGGAAATTGTGCAGAATATTTAACATGTGCATATATTAATTTTACTATAGGCTTTATCTGTATTTGTGTGAGGCCTAAGTTTCTGAAGTATGTACAGAAGAACCCCCATTCAGTGTTCCTCAATTCAAGATTCTACCACAATGTTCAATTTTGTTTACTTAAAGTCTGTAATCTTGGTATTGAATTTCATCTGTGTAAGATTTTAGTTAAATTTGTGTTAAAATGTGCAGATCCCCAAAGAAGGTTAAATGGGAGCTTCTTTTACATAATGTATGTGTTTCAGTTTCACAATCCTTACCCTTGCTGTTTCAAGTTAATTTTTTTAAATGAGATTTTTATTTTACATTTATACAGCAAGCTTCAGGTTTACACTGAATTGTCCTTTTTTAATGCATTAAGCACTATTCTGTTAACACAGTTCCATTATTAAAAGACAAATTTTTAGTATAACAAAACCCTAATACAACACAAATTTGCCCCTATTTTTATTCATCATCAGCCATCTGCATTTGTGGAGAGAAAGCACCTGCACACAGCACTGTGTTCAGCTGGGTAAGGAGCTTCATCAGAGGAAAGGAAACTGCACAGGTGGCTGTCTGTGAGTGGTATCGCAACACCCCTAGAGAATGGTTCTGTGCAACCATTGGCAAGCTCTCAAGGAGGTAACAGTGATGTATAACCTAGGAGCGGAATATGTTGAGCTAGCAGCTGTTTAGTATTCCAACTAAAGGTAATAAAATTGCTGCAAATGGGGTGAGTGCAAATCATGTCATACTGCTTGTATATAATCATAGTAAATCTGTTTGTTTTTTGTTATAGAGCCATATTTCATCTAGGGAAAATTTTTAAAATATTGATGGGTTTTATAATTTGAATTAAGACACCTGCATAATGGTTGTGATATTAAAAACACTTGGGACAAAAAACATACTTGAACTGTTCTGTAAGTATATATTTAAAGTTTTTTGGATTTTCCCGTTGCTTTGTAAGTTTGAGAATAAAATTGTCTGCATCCTGTTGGCTGATTGGAAAAATAATCGTTTAGTATATATATGTGAACCTCTATTATTTTCATGCAGAGATACTGCTAGTTATGGTAAAAATCACTTGCAAAACTTAAAAGGTCCCATGGAATTGGCCCCAGGCTTATTAAAAGAAATGCTGAGTTTTTTAGAATAATCCGCAGGGCTAGGCACACACTGAGACACATTAGCAAGGCAGGGCAAAAGAGCACAGTACAGCACAGCACAGGCAGCTGTACATACATACAGGCACAGTTTGGTCACATCTGCATCGTTGAGTGTTTCTGCCGTGTAGACCTCAGTGTGTGTATATTATTAAATCTTAGTTTAGAGTCAGATTCAAATTTTGAAAGGGAAGAATGGATGTTACTATAAGGCGTGCCCAAGTGAAAGTGGGACTGAGGTTGGAGCGCTGTTATTCCCAGCGGTAGAACTTTGTGATTTCTCCGGTAGATGTCAGTGTATGTCAGGAGAAATTTGGTATACACTCAATAGCGGCAGTGTGTTGTTGACTGAAACAGAAGCGAGATAACAGTTAACGATCGTGCCTTGGATTCCTCCAAACAGCGCGTAGTAATCCAGTTTTTGTCGGCAGAAGGTGTTAGTGGAACCGACATTTACAGTCGAATGAAGAATGTGTATGGGACTGAGTGTATGTCACGTACTGCAGTTTTCCGATGGTGTAGTGATTTTCGTCAT
>Ga0123354_10000068_pt1 | contig 78131 bp, 93 predicted proteins | sample TergutLab28metaG_2_FD_97872 | JGI IMG/M metagenome (GOLD analysis project Ga0123354, IMG submission 97872) | Labiotermes labralis P4 segment gut microbial communities from Petit-Saut dam, French Guiana - Lab288 P4 | ecosystem: Host-associated > Arthropoda: Insects > Digestive system > Gut ... | reverse complement strand
TGTTTCATCAAGTGATAAAGCAAAGCTACAACAAGCAATAAATATGTTGCAAGCAATAAAGAATAAGTGCACAAGTCCAAGTACAATACAAAGCCAAAGTAATCCAGTATCACAAGTGCAAGATGCAATTGCAAGGTTAAATGCAATAGATAATGAAATAGATTCACAATGGTATAATCAATTAAATTACGGGGTATATTCTTTTACATCAGGATTTGCTTCAAGTTTAGCAACTAACCTTGCAGGACAGCCTACTTTAGGAAATGATTATGGAAATAAAAATACATATTATGCAGGTGCGTTAGCAGGAGATATAACATCAACAGTTGTTGGAGGGCTTCAAATAGCTGGTGGTATCGGATTAATTATTAGTGGCGGAGCGATGATAGCAGGAGGAGGCATTGTAACAGGTACAGGAGAAGGAGCAATAATAGGAGTGCCGGCAATAGCAGGAGGAGTAACCCTAGCAGGAACAGGAGTAGCAGCAGGTGCTTATGGCGTAGGTACAATAGGTAATTCAGCAAGTAACTTTGCAAATGATTTAAGTGAGTTGTTTAGTGGTAATGGAAGTAGTAGTGAAATTAATAAAACTAATGATATTATAAATGAGACACTAAATAGCAAAGGGAATATCACTAGCAAATATACTCTTACAGAAGATGAAGCACTTGACCTTGGAAATGAGCTTATGGGAACTGGGTATAAAGAAGTAGGAAAACCAGGAAGTGGTGTATTTGAGAAACAAATTGGCGATCAAACATATAGATTTAGAATTGATAGTGGTTCCTTAGAAGGAAATCATGCACCATCTATATCTCATGTACATGTAGAAATCTTAGATAAGAGTAGAAATGTTATAGTTAATAATCATATAATATTATCTGGTGAATAGGAGAGGTGTTATGGAAATAGGGAAAGTTGGAATTATAAAAAATACTAATGCAGAAGGCTGGTTTATTAAAATTATAGATGATAAAAAAAATACAGGAGGATATTTATTAGTACAGTCACGAAGTAAGGAATTTATTGGAGAAGGATTTGATAATTGGTTTGAGAATTTAGATTCATTAAAAAAGTATATAACACAAAATAATATACATATTGAATGGATAATGTAACTCACTATTATGATTCTGTGACTGGTACTGATGTTATGGTTAATTCTTTAGGAAATTTTGTGGAATGATGTTGAAATTGTTTCTAGATCGAATGTTTCAGGAGATTAAACAGTGGATTATAAAGTTAATGGAGTTCAAACGGAGTTAAAAACTTTAAATGGAACAAGTTTAAATACTCCAGTTACTAAAATTCAAAAAGCTTTTGGACAGGGTGCTGAAACAGTAATAATTGATGCAAGAAAAACGGGACTTACTATGAATCAAGCTAATGATGTTATTAGTAGAATTAATGGAATTTATACAAGTGGAGTTCCTGGCAAAATAGAGATTTGGACAAATAGTGGAATTGTTTAAACCGGGAGGAATAATTAATGGAATACCAAACTAATAAATTAACAAACAAACAGCTAGAGGAGTTAGCAATGAGTAGTAAATGGGGGATGAATTCAATGAAAATTTCGATAACTTACTTATATTTTTCAAAGCAGTAAGAATAGAATCAGGTCAAATAATTAATAAAAAATGATTGGGGAGAGATGATGACAGATAAAGAAATAAAAAATATTCTTGGTAAAATAATTTCTGACATATTAGATGGTAAATTAGACAGAAAGTTAGCAGTAAATCAACTTATTCAAAACATAAATCCAAAAGAGATTTATAATAGTAATGATTTTGAAATTTCAGATTGTTATTTTGCTATTAAACACTTGAGTGAAGAAGGGGATGAAACTTTGTTTAAAGAAATAGAGTATTTTGACGAATGTTTAAATGGTAATAGAAAATACTCTTTAGATGAAAAAAATTTATATTTGAAGGAATATTTGGATAAAAAACTGTAAACGATTGATAAAATGACACCTTGAGACCTTCTAGAATCTGATGTATGCTGACAGCATAAAGACTTCAGGAAATGACCCATATAATATGATAGACCCAAGTGGACATACAACAACCCCATAGGTAATCCGTTTGATAGAACTGGAAATATGAATAATACGATAGATGCACAACTGATAAAAATAATACGAAGTTAAATATATATGATATTTCTCACGAAATAAATTGTGCTGATGTTTGCTTAGAAAGTGGTGCTGAGGCAATCGCACCAACACATTTAAATCCAAGTGAAGAAAAAGAACAGGGTATGGATTTTATTATAAAGAGAAATGGAATGACTGATGAAGAGCTTGAAAATAAAATAAAATCTTTAAAAGTATATGTTACTTTTTATTATGAGGGTACTTTTAGAAATGGTGATATTACAGTAGAAGCAGATTTTGAATAAATATTTAATTACAGAGAAACGCAGTGGATTACAAAAACTAAAAATGGTAATATTACTTGGTTGGAATCAGAGGATGAAAATTCTGGGTTACAACATATTTAGGAAATAATTATTTATAGAAAGGGAAAAAATGAAATTAAAGATATTAAAAGTTAAAAATGGTGCACAATATGAAAATAGAATATATGATTTTTGGATTGAAGCTGAAACTTTAAATAAAGAAAAAATAAAAATTTTTGACCATGTACCATTTGACATAAGAGATAAAGAAAATCAAGTAATAGATGTAATGCTTGTTGTTGGATTTATTTCATTAGAGGATAAAAAGGAAGGACTTCAGCAAATAAAAGGAAAGCTTGTTGACGATGTTGAATTAAATAACGATAAATGGTCAGATAAAATAAAGGATCTTCAAGAAATAAAGTGGTTAGGATTAGAAAACGAAAATGATATCTTTCTTGTGTCAGAGAAAGAAGTTGTTGAAAATGGTATGAAAGTTGGAGAAACGGTTAAGCTTGAAGTTTCGAGAATAGATTTGGTTGCTATCTTATAAATTGGAGAAGCAGTGGGTAATTTGCTAAGTGGATTAGGAACATTGTTCTCTGTTGGAAGTACCAGTGGGAATAGTGGTAGCGGTAGTAGCAGTGAAGTAGTGGTGAAGTAGCACCATATAAACAAGATTTATTGCAAGAATCAATAGAGTCAAAATCAGCAGGAAAAGGAAGTACTGGAAGAACAACAGCTAATAACTCTACTGAGATTGATGCTATGCAAAAAGTACTAGATGATCCATTAGGTAATTCGAAAAAGATAAATTTAAAAACAGAGAATAAATTAATTAACGATCTAAGATGGGAAAATTGGGAAAAAAGAGCGACAAACATTAATGGGGTAGAAATACATTTTAATTATGATCCTGTTACGGGACAATTTGATGATTTTAAATTTATAGATAGGTAAGGTGAAATAAGTGATTTATGAAAAATTTAAGAAAGATAATATAGAGTTTACTTATAGTTGCATACTTATAGGATTAGAAAAATATTGTCTTGAGATTGACGATATAAAAATGTTTATTGACGATATGTTATATGTAAAAGAAGATGTAACATTAGAATTAAAATTATTAAATTTAATTGAAAGAAATAGCTTGAGTGATATAAAAAATCTATTACTTAAAGAGAATCTTAAATCTACAGAAATAGATGAATATAAATATTGGTATGTATATTTAAAAGAATTAGAAAATTGTATTGATAAACAAAATGAAGAATGGCAACCATTTGCAAGTGAATATTGGGGATTTTACAATATAATAAGAGCATTATCTAATGATAAAATAATACCTGTAATTAATTTTGTGGTAAATGATGATTTAAGTATGGAGGATTTAATAAATCAATTCAGAGAGTTTTTAGAAAAGATAGTGAAAAAATAAAATTGTATTAGATTTACTAAATTGAAAGAAGAAGTGATAAACTATATAGATGAAGACAATATAGAAGGATTTAAAACTGATGGTGTTTTGATAGAGAAATTTGGATCTGATATTAGGAGTAAAATAAATGAAGCTATATAAACCAGTAGGATTGTTTGAAATGGAAAAAATACTTGAAAGTGATGGAAATGGATTTCCTGACAGATTACCAGAACAACCAATATTTTATCCTGTAGTAAACTATTCTTATGCAATACAAATAGCAGAAAAATGGAATAAAGATAATTATAATTCAGGATTTTCAGGTTATGTTACGGAATTCAATATAGCAGACGAATATATTAAAAATTATGAGATTCATTGCGTTGGAGATAAAAATTGTAAAGAATATTGGATACCGTCAAATCAGTTAGCGGTGTTTAATCAAAATATAACTGATAAAATTAAAATTATCGAAGCTTTTTATGGAGAACAATATAATGGAATTAAACCATCTGGACTGTCTAGCTTTAAAGAAGAAAAAATAAACAATCAATTCAACCTCCTAAAAAACACACTAAGTTATAATCCATTCGATTTTAGTTGTACGGTTTTTGTTGAATGGGAACTTATTAATTTGAATTTATTATATTGGTCGAAAAATATAGACAAATCAGATAATGTAGTGAAAGAAATGAGCAAATGTTTGGAAAGAAATAATAAATTGTTTGTTAATAACAAAACATCTTAATAAATTTATACTGCAGTAAAAAATGTTGATTGGTTAAGAGAATACAAGCACCAGAAGGAGTATCACAAAGCTTTACATATAACGAGGAAGGTGATATAGTAGAACAAAAAGATAGCAAAGACAACACCACAACATTTGCACTGCGGTGAAAAAACAGTAGTGATTTTGTTATGTTGTATGTATAAATAGAGTATAAATACTGAAATTGTCAATTACGGAGCAAAAATGGAGTGTTATATGAAAAAATCAAAAATATTATTATTTGTGTTAATTATTGTGTCTTTATTATCTTCTAATGTTTTAGCAAGTTCTTTAGAATCTTCTAATGATTATTTTTGTATCGATATACCAGAAGGATATAAGAATAGTAGTAGTTTGGTAGGAGATAAGAGTTTATATACTTTTTCAAAAGATAATTCTTCTAGTATAGTTATAGAAGTCTCAAATCGTAATGCAGATGGAAAAGCGACAAGTTTTTCAAATAATAGTTTAGAAGCGTATGTTGATGGGTTATATAAAGGATTAAATGAACAGTATAAGAATGAGATTGGTTCAGAAGTTGAAGTAATTAATAGGGAAACTACTTATATAGGAAATCAAGCTTATACAGCATCTATGATTCAACTAAAGTATGATGAAAATAACTTATATCAACAATTTTTTGTTATTTTTTCGGATAATTATATATATAATGTATGCATTACGTCATATGATGAGAATTTTCTTATAAGTACAGAATTAAAAAGTATAAAAGATTCTTTCGAAATAAAGGATACTATAACTATGTACTATATGGATAATAGTGATAAAAATATAATTACAGCAGGAAGATACACGGGGATTGGTATTGGAGTAATTGCAATAGTAGTATTATGTGTGATATTAGTTAAAAAATCATATAGCAAAAAATAATATACATATTATGCATGGGCGTTAGCAGGAGATATAACATAACCAGTTCTTGGAGGGCTTCAAATAGTTGGAGGCATCGGAGTAATTATTAGTTGTTACAAATATTCAAGGCGGTGTTGTATCAGTAATACCACAATAGGAGGTAAGTTTATTATGACCAAATATGATAATTATGAATTGCTAGAATTATTTGAAAAAGAACCTTTTTTTCCATATAAAGGAGAAACGGAAATTTTTGATTATTCTAAAAATGACGAATTTGGATTTAAATTCACATTATATGTTAATATTTATGAGGAAACTTGTATTGTATCTCTAAGATATAAAGATTTCAAAGTTCCAATTTTTGATATTAAGTTTGAAAAAATTACTAATATCAAATGTGATAATGAAAAAATTATATTAACTCAAGAGAACAGAGAGAATAATATTATTATCTCTGTTAAACCAAGTTTTTCAATTAATTTATAACGAAACCAAATTTAAATAAAGTAGATGTAAATGGTTTGAAATTCTGTATCTCATGTACATGTAAAAATTTTAGATAAAAGTAGGAATGTTATAGTCAATAATTATACAATATTATCTGAAGAGTAGGAAAGGTGAAGGAAGAGACAACCTGCATTTGCACATGAAAAAATGAAATAGATAGTTAAATATATAGAAAAATAGGGGGCTAAATGAAACTTAAAAACGATTTAATAGAAATTGAATGTAAAGTGGATGATACATTTTCGTTAAAATCAACAGATAATCAAAAGTATGATTACATATATAATCTAAACGAAATAACTAGAAATGATTATATAAAAGCATATTCAATAGTTATATATAATGGAGATATAATAACTAAAATAGCCATTGTTGGATTATGTTTAGGTTGCAATGATAATTGCATATTGGATGGTAACAATCTTATTGTTGTAGCAGACTATTCCGTCATAATAATTAATCTTATTTACTTTAAAATACACAAACATGTACGTTTGCCTAGTCATGGTACATATTTTTCAATATATACATTTGATGATGGATATATTGTTTATGGGGAAATTGATATAGTGAAACTGTCAAAGGATTTTACCATACAATGGACTTTTAGTGGTGCAGATATTTTTGTTACTACTGATGGAACGGACCCCTTTATTATTCAAGAGAAATGTATTTTATTAACTGATTGGAACGGAAAGCAGTATAAATTAAATAATCTGGGGAAAGAAATAAAATAATAATGTTTATGTGTAGGAAATAGATATATGGCAGTTGGATTTAAAGTGAATTATTTTTGGTTTCAAACATGATGGATTCGATGAAAAGGATAGAAGAATAAATATGGAATATAAAGAATTAAAAACCGAGCATGAAAAAACGTCAATTTTATTGAATTTAGATACTTTCAAAATTTGATGCTAATAAAAGTACTGATTATAAAAAGGCTAAAAATATTGTAACGGTTCGGAACAAATCAATTTTTTAAAATTAAGAAAGCCCGCTAGTAAATAAAAAACTAGGGGGCTTTAAATATACCCATAGTATGATTAACAACAATCATGCATGTTGCAAAATGACTCATCTGCAAACAATTCTAATTTAGCTTGAAGAATCATTTCAAGACGTGTAATTGCATTAATTAGACGTTCTACCGACCTGTTTAATTTTAATAATTTTTCTGGACTAACATTTGGCATGGCTATAATAGCCTGCATTTTTTCTCCCTCTGCATTTAAGATATGAGAAAGGGCAGTTTCTTGCAAAGCCACAGATGTTATTAAATCTGTAATGGCTTGCTCCCTTGAACCTTCTCCAGGAGTTATAACTGGCATACTCATAAAAAATCTCCTTTACATATTATTTTTTCACAGCATATTTTATCTGTTATTACAATATACGTCAAATTTCTACTTTTTGTTACAAAAAATTCACGTTGTTAATATAATATAATGAGAGAGCTTTTTATGAAATCAAAAAATTATACAACATGAGAAAAGCTATCAAAAAAATATTTAGGAGGGAAATTATGTCTACAATATCAGGTAGAGTTTTATTTGACAGAGATAGAACCGCAGTTATTTCTCAAACTTTTGCTGGAATTGCAAATGTTTCAGTTGTTTTACAAAATATACAAACAGAAGAAAGACTTGCTGTTCTTACAGATGCAAATGGAAGCTATTCTTTTATAAACGTTCCAAATGGAAACTACCGCATAGTAGAATCTTTCGGTACGCCCGCGGTTCCAACGCCAGGGGACTTTAATAACGCAATGGTTGGGAGTATTCCTGTGGGGGTGACACCGCCAATTACTTTTGTAAGTAATCCACCACCGGGGGCTACAAATCTTGATTGCACAATTCCAAATACTATTTTAGTAACTGTGTCAGGAGTAAATTTAATTAATGAAAACTTTTTAAACGGACCAGTTAGATATACACCAATCACAGTAATTACAGATGCATGTACAACGATTTCGACTACGAATTTAATTACCGCAGCTGATAATGGTACCTTTGGATTCTTCCCAGCAGGAACACCTGCTAACACTGGTGCAAACCCTAATCCTTATCCAGGATTAGCACCTGATTTCACGTATGTATTACCAAATCCAAATGCATTTGTACCATTAGATGGAGAATATACGATCCAAAACATCATGAATAATGCAATGAGTAATCAAATTGGTGCATGGTGGCGTATTGCAGACCATACAACTGGTAACGAAACTGGTAGAATGATGGTTGTTAATGGTTTTGAGCCAGGTTCAGTGTTTTTTAGAACACAAGTAACCGTAAATCCAAATACTAATTATTTATTCAGTTCATGGATTTTGAACTTGTTCAAAGCTTTAGGTTTTCCAAATCCAGAGCTTGGTGTACAAGTACTTGATGAAAACGGTAACACGTTATACAGTGCGACACTTGGGGCACTTATTCCAGTTAACTTGAATACTCCAGAATGGAAACAGATTGGTACAGTAATTAATTCACAAAATAATACTACTTTAACAGTGGAGTTTTTAAGCGAGGGTCAAGCCGCAGTAGGGAATGACTATGCTATAGATGATGTTTCACTTAATGAAATTGAAGTGCCTGTTTTTACACCAGTAAAATCTGCAAGTGCTACAAGCGTAGTTGTTGGTGAAACTATCACTTATACAGTTACTTTAACAAATACCTGCGAAAGTCCTTTAACTAGTGTATTATTCCAGGATATTGTTCCAAATGGGTTCACTTTTGTACCAGATTCTGTGACAATTAATGGTATTCTACAACCAGGATTTAATCCAAATACAGGATTTATGGTTCCAGATATTCCTGGGGGGGGAACGGCCACAATTATGTTTTCTGCTTTAGCCACGTCTGTTCCGCCAGTTAACCCTACAATAAACGTTGCTACAATGACTTATGAATACACGCCTGTTGAAGGCGGAATTCCAGCATTCTTTGAAGTAATGTCTAATGAAGTACCGGTGCAAATTGCCGCTGTTGTTGCTGCAGATATATCTGTAGTAAAAACAGCTAGTCCAAGTCCTGTAAGTCCTGGAGGAGTGATAACTTATACTTTGACTGTTGCAAATGCTGGCCCATTTGTTTCTGAAAATGTTGTTTTAACAGATAACATTCCATCAGTTGTTTTAAATCCAGAATTTTCAACAAATGGGGGAGCATCTTTTAGTCCATGGACTGGAAGTCTCAGCTTAGGAAATTTGGCAGTCGGAGCACAGGTAATAGTAATTATAAGAGGTACAGTTAGTGTAACTGCGATGGGGCAAATTGTTAATACAGCCAGGGTAACTTCACCTACGCCAGATCCAAATTTAGCAAATAACACATCAACTGTTACTACACCTATAACACAAGTAGTTCCTGTGCCACCAAGGTGTCAAGCAATTACAGACCTTATTGAATCTGCGGCATTACAAGAAGCGGGGATAGCCCACATTTTAAATGCTGAAGGAGAAAAAATACAGGCTGCAATTGCAACTGAAAATATTACACCGAATAAGCTTCTTAAGTTTAACAAGTTTGCAATTAGATTGATTAATGGTATCACTAGATTGGAAGCAGCGATTCATGCAAAGTTGGAGTTGTTTTCTGAAGAATGCAAAGACGAAGATGAAGAAGATGACGAAGATGAAAACGAGAACTAAAGAAATTTTAATTTAAAAAAAGCATGGTTAGGGCACCAGAGGGCTGGTGCCACTACCTTGCGTCATTAATGGTAACGTATCGGATGGACTGATACCTTCCAAATTATAGAAAGACTGAGGAACTTCTCCAACAATTATATTTTCCGCAAACAATACTTTATCATCTACTTCGCTTGACATACCTCCATAAGGAGTTAGAATACTAACATCACAATTTACATCTAAATATAATCTATGAATAGTTTGATTTATACCGGCTCCTTCAAAACTAGAAGTAAAGTTTGCGGAAACAACTCCTGCTGGAACAATCTTAATATTTATATTAGGCCCGTAAACCAGTAAACAAATTAACTCCAGTTAAAACTCCTATTGGAATTTTTATATTTTGCTTTTCCAATTCTGAAAACTTTTTTTGTACATTATTTACTATGGTAGCTCTTAATTGATTTATTAATATCACGTTAGAGTTTACCATGGTTATTTTATTGTTTTCATCCTTTGTAATAATTATTATATCATTATAACTTACATTATTTAAAGCATTTGTAACTTCTGAATTTAATATTTCTGTACCTATCCTATTTGTTTCTGTTAAACATTTTTTTTCAAATGGTGGAGTTATAAACCTCATTAACATTGTTACGGTTATTATTACTACTATCCACATTGTTAAAAAATAGTATAGTTTTTTTCGGTTTTTATTATGGATAAACATTTTTATATGTGGTAGTCGAATTCTTGTTCTGGAGTATATTTTATCCAAAAATATCAACACCTTTCTACTTATGCTGTTACCATTCTCTTTACATATCTTGGCACAAATAATGGCATTCCAATATTTATTTTATCTGGATTTTCAATTCCATTCAACCTAATAATATCATCTACAGTACTGCTAAGTTCTTTTGCAATATTCCATAATGTATCGTTTGGTTTTACAAAATAAATTACTACACTATATTGATTTGCTTTTTTATTTTCATCTAAAGTTATCTCATCAATAACATTCATTTTCTCATTTTTATACGTTTCTACATTAAAGGCAAGGTTTAATCTTGTTTCTACTTTATTGTTCGGATTTACTATGGTAGCATCATCTTGAACTTCTACATTTGTTTCTACAACAGATATTTCACTATTATTTAAGTCAATCGTATGTTCAAAAGGGGCTCTAATTTCCCTTGTTCCTATACCAATTGTCTCACTTCTAGCATATGTATAGCTTATTACAATTTCACCTGAATAGTTTATTTTTCCATTTTTAACTTTCGTTGATTCTATTAATGGACTAATATCTACATCATACACTTTACCTTCGTTAAGCCCTTCTAAATCAGCCATTTCACTTAAATTGATAACATCCCTTATTGTATTAACATAGCTTCTTGTTTCAATAGTTTTATTTGTAAAGTTCAAGATTTCTTCTGGGCAATATAAGTCTTGTATTAATCGTACAGTCTTTTTTTCGTAAACAAAACAAGATAGTTCTAATTCAATTTCAACAAAAATTGAATGTTCATCCACGCTGTTTGGTTTTACAATTAGGTTTTTTAATTTGTATTTAGTGTTGCATATATTGGAATCATTAACGTTTTGCATATCTATAAATCCCATAATAGGGATATTATTAGTAACCACATTTATTCTATTATCATCTGTTAAATAGAGTAGCTTTATATTTGCTTCAGATTTAGCCAGCACCTTATTGTAACTGATTTTAGTTTCTATATTTCCAATAGAAATATTAGTTTTTAGAATTTCAGCTAAATTGTCTATACTGTCTATCATTATGGTATCTTTCGCTAAAACTCTAGTTTCACCAGTACCTACAAGGGAGTTTAATTCTAAAATTTCTTCTAACTTTTCTACATTGGGGATATTTTCAATTTCGTTTACAATATCTATTGTTTCATTGGAATAAATCTTTATACTTACATCTAATATTACTTTCATGCTGATTTTTCTACCATTTAAAATTTTACATTCGATAGATTTTATATTTATATTATCATCAATATTCATGTTTGCTTTACAGTCATCAAAGGCTATTGTTTTTGTAAAGTCTAATACTGTATTTAAGCTGCGAATTGTATTGTTTTGATCATCCGACAAATACATTACATATATATTGATTCCTCCATCAATTTTTACTTCGCCATTCATAACTTCTTTTTTATAAACGCAAACGTTCCCATTGTTACTAATTGTACTTAATATGTCTGGTTTAATGTCTGGTACAATAATGTCTCCTTCTACTACCACATTTTCTACTTTTTGTCCAATTATTTTGTTTACACAAATCGTTTCTTTTTTAGTATTTAATATCATAAATACCTCCTCTTAATTTTATATTAATACAATATATTAAGGGAAGTACAAAAAAATTCCTACTATATAAAAAAACGCCCTTTTTAAAGGACGTTTGTATTTATTCTACTAAGTTTTTTCTTTTTTAGTTCTAATGGTGGAAGAAGAGGATTATAATCAACCCCATTATAGACAGAGACCTCAACAGTTCTTGTTAAAATATCTGAATATGAGTAACTTTCACCAAAATCATTTTTTTCAAATTTTACTTTAAAAAGACTGGGATATATTTTTTCTACAACAGCTACTTTTTCATAACCTCTATCTCGCCCAAAACTTCTTTTAAGCATAATTTGTTTCCCGACTAACTCTGATATATCTGATTTTACTTTTGTAATATTTATTCCACTACTATTTTCGTAAATCACACTACCACCCATTTCATAAGTACGTTAAAAATTGTAGGTTTTTAACAACTTTTGTCACAATATATCATAGTTTATAATAAAAGTCAAAGCAGGTTTATTTGTATTTTTAACCCAAAGTGCTTATATTACAATAATTTTACAAATTATTACAGAAATATTACATTTGTATTACATTTGCGTTACAGAGATGAAACATATTATGAATACGACCTAAAATAAATTTTCTTCTTTCCTCTTCCTCTTGTACCTCCTATACCAATTCGTCCTTCTCTAATTTCTGGAACTATATCATGAATAGTTACATATCTTGTTTCTGGTGTTGTTACAATTTTTTCTGCAACAATTATTGGATCCATAAAATCTATTAAAATTCTCCCAGGAGATGAAGCAAAATTAGCTCCACTTTCAATTAGTGCTTCAAAAAAACTTTGACATGCTCCAGCAAATATTACTAATTCATCTAATGATGGAACTAATTCTCTTGCTCTTTCTACTGTTTTAACGAAATTCAAGGAGTTTTTATAATTATATATATTATAGAAGTCTTCGTCTTTTTTTAGCATGCGATCGTGTCCAGTTATTACTAACATATCTGGTTTGTATATCTTTATTAAGTCTTGGATAATAAAAGGTTGCGTTTTTTCTGGTATGTTCTTTACTATAGCATTCAATCCAGCTTTTATATAATATAGGTTGGCTTTTGTGCTATATTTTCTATCACCATCAACATGTAGAATTTTTCCTGTTACTGTATTATATCCATATGATTTTTCATTTCGTGCTTCAAACATAAAATACACCTCATTATAAATTCGGCTACTATATCTTATGTCGAAATTTGTAATAAGGTGATTAATACTTTAGCCTAAAACTTCCGCCTCCTTAAAAGTATAGTATAGCTTTTAAAAAGGTTCCTCCAAGCCTCCGAAGACTCCTTGGGCCTCAATGGACTGTCGTTCACCTTTTTAAAAGCTATACTATATTTAAGGAGGCTACTTTATTAAAAAGTGTTAAACAGGAAAATGATTTTTTATAAATTTCTAAAAAGCACTTGACAGTTTTCAATAAAAAATATAAAATATAAACTAGTGAATTAGTAAATAAATTTATATTCTAAAAATAATATTAGGTTTATAGATATTTACTGTACATTGAAAATTAAATAGAAAGAGGTAGAATATTATGAATACTATTATTGTAATTTTCGCCGTTCTAATCTCGTTAGCAATAGGAATACTTGTAGGAATTTTCATAAGGAAAAAAATTGCTGAATCTAAAATTCAAAGTGCTGAACAAGAAGCTAAAAGATTAATAGAAGATGCTAATATAAAAATTGAAAGCAAACAAAAAGAAGAGATGTTGAGAGTTAAAGAAGAAATGTTAAAGTCTAGAAATGAATTAGATCAAGAGATTAAAGAAAGAAGAGGCGAAGTACAAAGACAAGAGAAACGTATTATTCAAAAGGAAGAAACGTTGGAAAGAAGGGTTGATTCTGTACAACAAAAAGAAAAAAATATTGAAATGGAATATAAGACTGTAGAAACAGAAAGAGCCCAAGTAAATGAACTTATTCAAAGTCAATTAAAAGAGCTAGAAAAGATTGCTAGGTTAACGGAGTTAGAGGCAAAGGAAGTACTTTTAAGTAGACTGGCAAAAAATTTAACTGCTGAGCAAGCGGCGGTTATAAAGGAATACGAACTTAATTTAAAAGAAAATTCTAACAAAATGGCTAAAGAAATTGTAGGTTATGCAATACAAAAATGTGCGGCTGATCATACATCAGAAACGACAGTTTCAGTTGTAGCATTACCAAATGACGATATGAAAGGAAGAATTATTGGTAGGGAAGGTAGAAATATTAAGACACTTGAGACATTAACAGGCATAGACTTAATTATTGATGATACTCCAGAAGCTGTTATCATTTCTGGGTTTGACCCGCTAAGAAGAGAAGTTGCAAAAATAGCTTTGGAAAAACTTATTGATGATGGAAGAATTCATCCTGCAAAGATTGAAGAAATGGTTGAGAAGGCAAAAGCAGAAGTTGAAGCTTCAATCAAAGCAGAAGGAGAAAGGGCAATGCTTGAAACAGGAGTAAATGCATTGCATCCAGATATAGTAAAATTGATTGGTAAATTAAGATATAGAACAAGTTACGGTCAAAACGTATTAAATCACTCAATTGAAGTTTCGAACTTAGCTAGAATTATGGCTGAAGAAATGGGAGTTGATTCTAAAATAGTAAGAAGAGCAGGTTTATTGCACGATATAGGAAAGGCACTAGACCATGATGTTGAAGGAACACACATAGAAATAGGTATTGAGGTTTTAAAGAAGTATAAGGAGAACGAACAAGTTATTCATGCTGTGCAAGCACATCATGGTGATGTAGAAGCAAAAACGGTTGAAGCTATATTAGTGCAAGCAGCGGATGCTATTTCTGCATCAAGACCAGGAGCTAGAAGAGAGACATTAGAGGCATACATAAAGAGACTAGAAAAGCTAGAAGGAATAGCAAATTCGTTTGAAGGTGTAGAAAAATCTTTTGCTATACAAGCGGGAAGAGAAGTAAGACTTATTGTTAAGCCAGAAAGAGTTTCAGATGCACAAATGGTAATAATGGCAAGGGATGTAGCAAAGAGAGTAGAAACTGAAATGGAATACCCTGGACAAATTAAAGTGAATGTGATTAGAGAAATAAGGGTAGTCGAGTATGCAAAATAAATAGAAAATAAAATTCAGTTTGGGGGGATTTTCGTAAGGACATTACGAAGGTCCCTTGATTTTTGCATAAAAGAAGAACAAATATTGGTAAAAGTATTACAATTTGTAAAAATTTGTAATATGATAAAGAAAAAACAAAGGAGTTGTTGTTTGTGGCAAATGAAATATTTCATAAAATAACAGAACAGTAGGGGCGAGCATTGCTCGTCCGAGATTAATCAAATTTAATATGCAATATGTACAGGATATTACTTTATTACGATATGTATAAAAAATAGAATATCTTTATTGGGAGTTATCTCAGAATCAAAAATTATTTTATGAGCACATAGTAAGGAATGAAAAAAATATCTTATAAAGCAATATATAATTGACAATGTTATTAATTGGGAACAAGATTGATATTATATATAATCGGACGAGCAATGCTCGCCCCTACAGTTCTGTCATTTCATCGATTGTTACAAAATTGTAATATTCGATGAAATGACACTATTATTTTTTTATTTTGTATTTACATTTTTATGTAAATATGATAAAATTATAAAAAATCTGTATGGGGCAATTTGACGAATGTCTTTTGCCAAAAAACAAACCTTCATTCTAAGAGGAAACCATGAAAACCATAAAAGCAATGTTTGTAGTGGCAGTTGCAAGCGCATGTTGGCTTGCTTGGCGGCTATTTATGAGCTATCCAATAGGAATGGGCTCATTGCTGTTAGCGGTAGTTTGTGGAACTATTTTGTGGTGGCAAACAATGAAGGCGGAAAGAAAAACAGACGATACAACAATTGTTGAAATTTGTGTAACTTTAGTAGCATTATTAATTTCTTTTTGGTTTTTTGTTGTTTGGCTGATTATTCAGTCATACAATAATTCGCCACTGAATACAATTCTATTCATTATAGCTACAGGGTGTTTTCTCATTTTGTTGTTTATGGAGGATAATGTTGTTCGAGATATGTTCGAGGATATAAAATGTATGTGGAATGCTTTAATATCATACAGAGACGAACATCTGTGAGCAAAATTGAAGAAAAACAATCTACCCCAAAAAGGCACTTGCTTTTTTGGGGTTTCTTTACTGATGGTGGTCAAACTAAGAAATTTTCTCGTTCATTGGAAATTTTCCTTGGAACAGTTATTTTTCCACCATAGCTTTTTTAGCAAACTTCTTTAATTTTTCATAAGCCAAATAATTTATAGTTCCAGCTGGGAAGTTTCCAAATTTATCTCTTTTTCCAGCAGGTACGCCAGTTAAAATTTCAATACCTTGCTCTATGTTACTTATAGCGTATATATGGAAATTACCCTTTTTAACATCTTCTATAATTTCATCAGATAAATGCAAATGCCTTACATTTTGCACAGGAATTATTACACCATGTTCACCGTTAAATCCACGTAATTTGCATATTTGGTAAAAACCTTCTATTTTCTCATTAACTCCGCCAATCGGCTGAATTTCGCCTTTTTGATTAACTGAACCAGTTACTGCGATTGATTGCTTAATCGGTACTTCGGACAAGCTAGAAAGCAAAGCATATGCTTCAGTGCTTGAGGCACTGTCTCCATCAACACCATTGTATAATTGTTCAAAACAGATGCTGCCAGTTAAAGCTAACGGAAAATCTTGAGCAAATGTTTGTCCGATGTATCCAGTTAGTATTAGCATACCTTTTGAGTGGGTAGAGCCAGACATTTCAATTTCTCTTTCAATGTTTATAATTCCAGATTTTCCCATATATGTGGTTGCTGTTATTTTTGCAGGTTTGCCAAAACTATAATCTCCGAAAGTCATAACAGTTAAACCGTTGATTTGACCAACAACAGAGCCTGAAGTTGAAATTAACAGTGTATCTTCTTGAATCATTTGTAAATATTTTTTATCGAATTTCTTTATTCTTTCAATTCTTTCAGTAAGAGCTTTATCAATATACTGCCTAGTAATTATATGTGATTTATCGAGTGTTGCCCAAGTTGAAGCTTCTATAACAATATCAACAATATTGCTAAATTTCGTAGAAATCTTTAATTTATCATTAGCCATTTTAGAAGCCATTTCAACTAACCTTGCCATTGCAGAAGGGTCAAGTTCTAATAAGCCTTGCTTTTCACAATATTCATGAACAAATTTGGCTAATTTAAATATATTTTCGTCATTTCGTATGGCTTCTTCTTCGAACTCTACCTTGATTTTGAACAGCTTTCTAAAATCCTCATCTGCTGATAGTAATGTATAATATAATTGCCCGCTGCCAACTAATAAAACTTTTACATCTAATGGAATAGGTTCTGGTTTCAAAGAAATTAATACCATTGAAGAACGTTGATCTACAGCGTTTTCAATATTAAGTTCATGTATAAGTAAAGCTTTTTTCAAACTTTCATATGCTATTGGGTTTGAAATTAAATCTTTCGCTTGTAAAACAATATATCCTCCGTTTGCTTTATGGAGCAATCCTGGTTTTAACATTGTATAATCTGTTTTTAACATGCCAAACTGGTTTTCATATTCAAGTTTTCCAAATAAATTATGGTAAGCATAATTTGAATCCATAATTACAGGGGCACCGTTTAATTCACTATTATCAATAAACAAGTTGACTCTATAATTTAACCAAGGAGCAGTTGCTTCTGGCCTAGGAATTGGCTGTATTGGAGCCTGTACTTGGGGTGTTTCATCATGAATAAACAATTGTACATTTTTTAAAATATCTTTTTTAATATCTTCTAAAAATGTTGAAATCTTTTTGTTTCGAGCATATTGGGATTTTAATGCATTAACATGCATATTAATTGTTAAAAGTGCAATATTAGATTGCCAATCATCTATTCGTTTAGTATTCTCTTTTTCGATAGTTTTGATTTGTTTTATTACTTCAAATACTTGCTCTTGTACTGCCTGAGATTTTTCTTCAAAATTTTTCTTGATTTTCTCGTCTAATTGGTCAAACTCCTTTTCTTCAATGGCTTTCCCATTTAAAATAGGGAGCATGAATATTCCAGTTTGAGAAGCCTTAATTTGAAACCCTTGTTTATTTGTTTTTTGGTTTAGCTTATCCAATATTTCATTACGCTTTTCTTCAAATTGTTGTTGAATTAAAGATTTTTCTTTCTCAAAATCTTTATTATTAAAAGTATTTTTCAAACCGTTTTTTATGTCATTTACAAGATGTTCCATTTGTTCTTTAAATTTTTTCCCTTTTCCTGCAGGAAAAGGTACAGCAATTGGCTCATTTGGGTCAACAAAATTGTATATATAACACCAATCGCTTGGAGCCTTTTTCTTTTTTGCAATAGTATCTAAATATTCTTTTGTATACATTGTTTTGCCTGTGCCAGATGGACCTTCTAAGTACAGATTATATCCTTTTATATCTACACTTAATCCAAATTGTAGTGCTCTTATTCCACGTTCTTGCCCTAAAATACCTGCATTAAGTGATTTTAAATCTGCAGTTGTTTCAAAATTAAACATTTTTGGATTACATTCTAATTTTAAATCCTTGTAAGTTAATTCGTAATTATTCCTCATTTGTAATAATCCTCCTAATTTTTTATATTGTCATTATTAATGCAGAATCTGTGTTGTGGTAATATTTTTTTCTTTCACCAACTATTTGAAAGCCAAATTTTTTATATAGATTTATTGCTGCAAGGTTGTGTTCATTTACTTCTAATGTAATGGTTACCTGTTGGGGTTGCATGCCATGCAACCCGTACTCGTCTAATGCCATGCAACCCGTACTTGCCATTTGTAATAGATTTTGTAAAATCATCGTTGCATAACCTTGTTTTCGTAAATCTTTTCGAACAACAATATTTGTAATATGAGCTTCATCAATGTTTCGCCAAATGCCACCGAAGCCTATTATATCTTCCTCTTTTTCCAATACAATGTAATGTGAGTTTTCGTTTAATAATTCGCCTTTAAGCGTAAGATAATTCCAAAAATCATCAAAATCTTTGGCTAAATTTTCTGAAATCTTTTCTAAATGTTCAAGTGTCATTTTATTGAATTTTAGATTTTTCAAAGTATTGCATCCTTTTCTAACGCTAATATTAGTTTATTCAGTATTTTTAGAAAAATAAGCGTTATTTTGAAAATTTTTATATAACATTAAAAATTGATTTTACGCTGGGCTTGATGCAAGAGCTCGTTTTGATTTTTTCACTTTTGCTGGGGGAGTAATAAATTTAATATTAAAGAAGTTAAAATCATCAAGTTCATTATATTCTAAACAAGACAAATAAACATCTAATTCATGCATGTCTTTACAGGCGGTGATAATTGCTGGATGTAAGTTATAGTTTGAAAATAATTCAAGAGCTAAGTCTAAGGCTTTAAAAACAGAGCCTTTTTCTTTTTTTCTAACTAAATTAAAAGCTTCTTTAAAGCGAGCATTTGACGAATGTTTATAATCTTTTAGTGGTATAGTATAAAATTTATCAATAATTTGTTGTAATGATACGAATTTTTCAAGGTTGTCTTTAAAAATTTGTATTATATCGTCTATTTTGTATGGTAAAATTACTTTTTTATCTACTTCTGAAATAATTAAAGTGTTTTCCTGTAAGTCTTTGGTTAGGTCGGCTAGCAAATCAGCAGACTTTTCTTCAATAATTTCATCTAAAACTTCCTCTTGATTTTCTTTTACAATTTCAATAATATTTTCAGCACTTGGTACTGGAATTTCTTGCATAATAGATTGAACAACAGGCTGTTGTATTGTTTCTTTTTCTTGTACAACAGGCTGCTGCACTATTGCTTCTTCTTGAATAATAGGCTGTTGTATTATAACCTTTTCTTGAATAGTAGGTTGTTGTGCTATTACTTCTTCTTTTGGTTGTTCTCCTATAACTGGTTGTGGCTGTTTAATCTTTGATGCAGGTGATACCTGCTTAATTTGTTCAATATAATTATTCATTTTTAACAAAGTTTCTTCAAGTTGTTCATCTATTGAAGTTGAAGGTTCTGGAGTAGAAACTATAGGTTGAGTATAAGTGGAATTAGATTCCTTAATAAATTTTTCTATTTTTAAAGTATTGATAGAAATTTGATCCATAGCAGAGGTATAAGTTTCGTTATATTGTAAAATTTTTTTAATAGTTTTATTATCAGCTATAGATAAAGTTTCTTTTATTTTTCTTAAATTCTCTAAAAGGTCTGTAAGAGTTTTTATATTGCCAGATATTATTTTTAACAATTCAGAAGCAGAAACTATTTTAGCAGAAACATCTGAAATAATTAAATCGTCAGCATTAGGAGGCGTATTAGAAGAAAGGTCGCTTAAATAACCAAAGACCTTTGCATTTAATGATTGCTGCTCTTCTACTGAAAAATTTATTTTGTCTATTTCGGATTCAATTATGGATTTAAAACATGTTTTTATAACTTCATTATCTAAATTTATCATTCTTTTGTACACCTCGTTTTAATTTTATTACATTATTAAAAAAAAATCAATATAAAATTAATAAAAAATTAATAAAAAAAATGTCTAATTCTGTTGATTAAAAAAAAATCTTATGATATATTATAGAAAAATCAGGAGGTATATATGAAAAAGACTATTCGAAATATAATCATAATTCTTTATGCAATAGTCGCCATAATTGTTACAGTATGTTTATTATCGTTTAATGAATATAAAGTTACAGAGTTTGGGAATTATTCATTAGTAATTATTGACAGTGATAAACTGCAACCAAATTTTAACAGAGGTGAACTTGTAATTGTTGATAGAAGCAAGGAAATAAAAGTAGGAGACAAAGTTTTCTTTTATAATGTCCCTAACAAAATGGCTATTAGTTTAGCGGGAGTAACTAAACAAGAAAACGTAACGGATACACAAATTACTTACACTTTAGAAGGAGATAACAAAATATCTAGTGACTATGTTATAGGAAATTCAACAGATGCAAAAGTTATTCCAGTGGTTGGTACCGTATTAAGCGTATTGGAATCTAAATGGGGATTTTTAATATTAGTAGTATTACCAGCATTATTAGCGTTTCTACATGAAGTATTTGAAATGATCTCTGAAATGAGAGGAAATAAGAGAGAAACGAATGGAAGTAAACAAAAGAAATAGTAAAAAAATAATAAAAAAATATTTAGTACTAGTAACTTTTATATTAACACTTGTTGCTATATATGAAATAACCAGTGTTTATGCACTTTTTCATAGTCAAGCTACAGCTAATGTTAGTGAAAGTTTAGCAAGGTGGAAAATCTTGGTTAATAATCAGGATATCGTATCTGGAACAGAGCAAAGCTTTGATATGGGAGATTTTGTTGTACCTAATGCAAGCGTAATGGGAGGGAAATTTGCACCTGGTTTGGAAGGATATTTTGAGTTAACTATTGAACCACAAGATACACAGGTTTCTGTTAGATATGATATAACAATTGACCAATCTTCAGCTATACTTCAAAATATACATTTGATTTCTGTAGAAGAGATAATGGCAAACAATACTCTTATTCAAACAGCAGAAGATACATATACAGGTATTATACCAGTGTCTGACATTAAAGACGATTACGTTAATACAATAAAAATTACATTTAAATGGGATGATACTGGTGATAAAGATGCTGTAAATACCCCAATTGTAGAAATACCAATTAAAGTTAAGGTAACACAATATTTGGGAGAAGCAATTACAGGAATTTAGGAGTTTTTTATGAAAATAAAAAATATATTTGGAATAATATTAAATGTTTTAATTGTAATTGTAGTGGCTATTGTACTAATTGCATTGGTGGGTACAGTTCAAACAAAAATACTGAAAAATAAATATTCAAACTATTTTGGGTACTCAGTGTTTCAGGTGGCAACTGGCAGTATGTCTCCAACTATGGAAGAAAAGGATATTATTATTGCTCATATTTTAACCGATGAACAAAAAGGAGACTTAAAAGTAGGCGATATTATAGTGTTTAATCAAGATGGAGGCATTATTACACACCGTATTACACAAATATTAGAAAATGGATTTATTACAAAGGGAGATGCAAATAATGTAGAAGATAATCCTATACAAAAACAAGATATTATTGGGAAGGTAATAAAAACGATTCCTCAAGTTGGTATATGGGAGAGTGTTATAATGACTCCACAAGTATATATATCCGTTTTAATAACAGTATTGTTGTGGGGAATTACGCTTTCATATCGTACTAGAGACTAGAAACTAGAGACTAGAGACTAGAGAATGGGGAACAGATGAAAAAGAAAAGAAGAATTAGTAATATTATTAAGTTGATAGCTTTTCTAGTGTTGGTTGTTGTAGTGATAAAGTTAGTACTTAATACTACATCAAGGTACGAAAGTCAAACATCTTCTATAGGGAAAATAGATGTTGCTTTGTATGTATTAAATGAAGATACTCAAACAATGAATCTATGTTTAGACCAGCTAACACCAAGAGAGGATCCATACATATATAATTTTTCTATTTCAAATTTTAATGAAACTAACAGAACAGATTTAAATATAGAGTACACGTTAAGTATAAAAACAACAACGAATTTACCGTTAATATATAAATTATATGAAAATCAAACTTATGATGCTCAAGGTGCAATAGATATTGCTTTAGGCAATAATACAATTTCTGCAGATAGTGATGGCACATACTTTAGAACTATTACAGCTGCTCCTGAGGATTTTGGTTATGTAGAAAACCAAACAAATTATTATCAACTAGCGATTTATTTTCCAGCAGCTAATAATTCGCCAGATTATCAAAATATAATTGAAAGCTTAGAAATTATCATAAATTCTAGTCAGATTGTAGATGGGGAGTAACGTATGATGAAAAAACGCATGTCAATTAAAAAGAAAATTATATTAGTATGTGTTTTAGTTATTGCGTTGTCTTTTGCCTCTGTCTTTGCAAGATATGTATTAGATAAATATAATGATTTCTTCAGTAAATCAAAGGAATTTTATTTTTCCAGTGATAAATTATCGACAAACATGCCGACTTATAAAATAGAAGATTGGGAAAGCGGTATAAATATGTACACAATAAATGTAAATATGAGTAGCTGGGCAAATGAATTGTTACATACACCATATAATATAAATTACAGCATTTCACTTTCTAATGTATCTGATGAAATACTTTGCAGTTTAAGTAAAACATCTGGCACAATTGATTCTAGTATTGGGACAGATGATTTTACTATAACAGTACGACCGAATACCCCATTAAATGTAGGGGATGTAGTTTCTTTTCAAGTAACTGCGACATCAACGGATCCATACCAAAAGACCCTTGGTGCCAAATTTTATTTGACTATAAGCTCGCAAAAAGTTTCATATCAAATTACAGATTCAGCAAATAGTCCATATTTGGAATTAGAAATAAGCAATACATTATCAGTAAATGCACAGGTATCCTTAAGTTTTGATCCAAACACAGTATTATTGGATATGACAAATGATACATATTTGAATGCAACAAATGCAACAAATACAGTAATAGGAACGTATAACTATGTTAATGGGTTCACATTTAATTTAAAAAGCATGACAAGTACAAAAATAAGATTTTATAAAGTAGACTCAAGTAAGAATTATACAAATACTTCAATAATAGGAATATCCAGTCAATAAGGAAGGAGCGTAACGAGGAGTCATGGCAACTAATATAATGAATGAATACTTAAACATTACAAAAAAACATATGCACGAAATTACTAAACTTATCTTTGATAATGACTTTAAAAAAAATATTTTTGAAAAGTTTTGGGAAATATATGCAAACAGTAGATATTATGATTTTAGCGAAGACAGAAATGAAAGCACATTAAAACGAAGTACGCTATTTGAATTAGAAAAAGGGAAAAATAAACTTCTAGAAGAAGATTTAAAAGAAACAAAACTTGTAGAAAATATGTATTTGTTTTTCACTAAAATAATTTATTTTGATAAAATCGTACCAAATAAAGATTTAGATAGAAATATAGAAGATATAGATGAATTAAGAAAAACTATACTTAATAAGACGGACAGCAAATTCAAAGAAAATTTAAAAAACATCTTAAATGAAAATGACATAGAATTAGAAGAATTTTATAAAAAATATGATAGTACAGGATTTTATATTAAAATATCTAATTACAAATTAAGCAATACATATAAAGTAACTTTAAAATATAATTTTAAAATACCTATGATATATAGTAATATGGCAACAGAGAAGGCATTTAGTACGGGAACAGTGAACGAGGATAAGTTATTCATAGAATATAATTTGGTATCGCTGCAAATTGTACAAGATGTAATAAAAGGAAATTTAAAGAAGAGCTACATTATAGAATTTGCTGAAAGTTTATTTGAAAAAAATCAAAAATTAGAAAGACTATTAAGTTTAATAGATAATTCAATTGTGCAAGACAAAATCAGTTTAAAACTAACATATAAAGTGTTTTTAAAAAATAAGGAAAAAATTTATGAACTTATGAAACGAGGCTTTAAATTTGCAATTATAGTTGATAATACATTTGAAAGTTCACTTGAAACATTAGAAAAATTAAAAATGTTTAAGTATATTTTAGTAAATGAAGAAGCAAAATGGAGTTATCAAATTATAGGAAATACAAACCTGAATAATGTGATTGTTATTTAAAGGGAGGGAATATGCAAACTTTTACAAAGTTTTTGTATGAATTTTTATCACAATTTGTTGGCGGAATATTAGAAATGTTTAAAGGCATAGGAACAGGATTTATTCAAATATTTAATATAAATGCCTACAAAGATATAATTGAAAAATATAAAGGCGATTTATCTATGCCAGAATGGCTTTTAGTCGGACTATCTATATTTATGACTGTTATGGTTGTAGGTATGGCTGCTTTAATCATTTTGTTTCTTATAAGAAAATACGTAAAATTTAGGAAAAAATCAATAAACCAGGAGGAATTGTTAGATGAAGTTGCTAGTTTAAACAATCAAGTAGTTACATTAATGAAACAAAAAGATGAAATTATGGCAATGAAGGTTTCGCAATTAGGATTAAAACCTGGTGAATCTCCAGTTGAAGAAACAGCACATGAAGAAGAGAAAGAGGAAGATGTTGGAGGACAAGGTATTAGATTTGCAAAATTAAATGAAATTGACGAAGAATATAAAAACTATAAAGTTAAAGATTACGGAAACAATTTCAGTTTGGTAGAATTTTGTGATAGTTTTAGGAACTTTTCAGCTGGAAAATTAAAATTATATTACTCAGAAGAAATGATAAGATTATTTGTTTCAGCAATGTCTTCAACAAAATTAGTAATTTTACAAGGTATTTCTGGTACAGGTAAAACCTCTTTAGCATATGCTTGGGGAAAATTTTTGAAGAATGATTCTTGTGTTGCATCGGTTCAACCGTCATGGAGAGATAGAACAGAAATTTTTGGGTATTTCAACGAGTTTACCAAAAAGTTTAACGAAACAGAAGTATTAAGAGAATTATATCGAGCAAATTACACAAACGATATTTACACTATAATATTGGACGAAATGAACATAGCTCGTGTGGAATACTATTTTGCAGAAATGTTATCTATTCTTGAAATGCCAAATGAAGATGAGTGGATAATTGAGTTAGTACCAAGTCATTGGAAAAGCGACCCTGTTAGATTAAATCATGGAAAATTGAAAGTACCAGCTAATTTATGGTATATAGGAACAATTAATAATGATGACTCTACATTTATTGTTACGGATAAAGTTTATGATAGAGCAATGCCAATTGACATTAACGAAAAGGGAAAAGTATTTAAAGCTAAAGATATTGAACCTATGGATGTTAATTATACATATTTAAAAGGATTATTTACATCCGCAATGACAAAAAATCAGCTATCACAGCAAATATTAGATAAAGTAGAAGAAATGGACAACTACGTTATTCAACATTTTAGAATTGCTTTTGGTAATCGTATTGTTGCACATATGAGAAAATTTGTACCAGTATATGTTGATTGTGGTGGTACGGAAGTTTCAGGGGTTGACTATTTCATGGCAAAAAAAGTTTTAAGAAAATTTGAACAATTAAATGTAGCATATATTAGAGACGAAATAGATCCATTCGTAGAATTCTTAAATAAAACATTTGGACGAGGTGCAATGAAAGAATGTATTGAATATATGTTGAGATTGAAAAAATTAACATAAAAATGCGAGGGAAAGGAGCTTGCGAGTGGCATGGAAACTGATTTAGGAGTAGTAGACTTATACGAAAAGAACAATAAAACAGTTGAAGAATTTTCTAACACGGTAGATTCTTCATTAAGGGTAAAAACAAATTATGAAAAAGTTGTAAGAGATATTGATTGGATTGATATGATAGATGAAGCCATACCATACATAGATAACATTTTAAGAAATCCAAACAGATTCATTGTAAACGAAGAAGATATTGTGAAAATAGAACAAGCAAAAAAAATTACAGTAGAAAGCATAAAACATCTATCTAGAAATACAAACTTAATACAAGATATTGATAAGAAAACAGGTGATGTAACGCCTTCAAAAATATTAAACATTAATAAAGAAGAAAGTTATAATACCTATGAAAACCGTGTTATTTATACATTAATTCAAAATATGAAATATTTTATTATTAAGAAAAAGCAAATATTACAACAGCAAAATCTTGGAGAAAATAAAAATGATAAAAAAATAGAATACACAGGCAATTGCAAAATGTTGAAAGAAAATGTAAATATAAGTATAATGTTAAACACCTCTTTAAATGATGAATACCAAAATAAAGAAGACATAGAAGAAATAATGGAAAGAATTAAAGAATTAGAGAGAAAAATATTAGCATTAACAGGTTCAGAAGTTTATAAAGTAATCGACAAGCTACATATTGCACTAATTACGTCACCGATAAAGAAAACAAATATGATATTGAAAAATGTAAATTTCCAATATGCGATGCAATTATGGAATTATTTAAATGATTTTCTTGAAGATCAAACTCAAGATATTAAGGATAATAAAGATTACATAGATCAAGGTGAATTAAAAAAATTTGTAGACGAAAACTTTTTACTTAATTATTTAGTTGTAAATACTTTGGATAAAGACTATGAAGATAATTTAAGCGAACAAGAAGCAGAAGATCGTCAAAAAGCTAAAGATAAATTAACAGAACAATTACTTGATCAGCTTGTAAACTTAAATCCAAATTTAAGTAAAGAAAATTTACAAGATATGGTAGGAGAAAAGTATACCGCAATAAAATATAAAAACATGGCAACAATTGCGGGAATTCAAGAAATATTTAAAAAACATATAAACAAATATATTGAAAAAATTAACGGATAGGAGAATAGGTAAATAATATGAAAACATTAAAAATAGTAGGAAATATATTATATTGGATATTATTTGTTCTTACAATACTAATACTATTGGTTGTAATAATACAAAGGTTTTCTAATAATTCACTTAGTTTAGCAGGATTTAGAATATTTAATGTAGTTACAGAAAGCATGGTGCCCAAATACAATGTAGGTGATGTATTATTATCAAAATCGATGGATACCGACCAAATAAAAGTAGGCGATGACGTAACATATATGGGAGTGGATGGCGATTTTAAAGATAAGATAGTAACACATGAGTTAGTAGCAATTGAAGATGTAAATGGGCAGAAAATATTTCACACAAAAGGAATTGCAAATGATACAGAAGATCCACCAATATCGGGCAGTCAAATATTTGGAGTAGTAGTGTGTAAGGTACCAGTTCTTAGCCAAATATCAAAAATACTTAGTAATGTATACGCATTCTACTTTGTAGTATTTATACCACTTGTAATACTTATATTCATTGAAATAAGAAAAATGGTAATAGGCTTCAAAAAGAATGATGAATAGATGAATAATGGTAGCCTCTTAGGGGGAGGAGGAGAGTAAGGATTGTGTTAAAAAAGATTTTTAAAAGAGTAAAATTGAGAACTTTAATTATATTAATTTTGTTACTTATGTTTAATACTTATGCATGGTTCGTTTTTCAAACAAGAGTATCAGGACAAATAACTGCACATATAGAAGCGTGGAGTGTCGTATTTAGAGCGGGCAATCAAGAAACTGTTTCAAATATTGAATTTGATGTAGACAAAATTTTCCCACGGAATGGAAGACTATACGCAACAAATAACAGCATATAACGATGGAGAAAAAGAAGCGAATGTAACATATACGATAAAATCAATAACTATATTGGGTCAAACTTATACAGATGATGATGGAACTGACTTATCAGCGTTAATTGCAAGTGAAACATATCCATTTCATATTTCCGTATCGATTGACAACGCTACTATGGCGGCAACTAATGGCTCATCAAATATTGTTATTGCAATAACGTGGCCTTTTGAACAGGGAGATAATGAAACAGATATACAACAAAAAGATGCATTAGATACATATTGGGGTGAGTTGGCAGCAAATTATTACCAAGCTAATCCAAACACACCAAGCATAAGTATGCAATTAGAACTAAAGGCAACACAAGTTGAGTAGTAGGGTAGCTTGCCCACAGCTACTCAATAAAATTTAAACTGGTGTTTGAGTGAAAGAAACAGTTACATCAAATATAGCAGGTCTTGCTTGTGAAGATGCATCAGGAAGTGTAGCTAGTGTATCATCTGTATTATTCATCATGGCACCAGTTCCATCTTCCCATTTAATATATACTCTAATATTTACAGGAGCTGAATGGTCATCTGAATAATTAACATGATTAGAAATAGTTTGGCTAGAGTCAAAAGGTTGTGTTAATCCATCATCAACACTATATCCAGTGGCAACCAAATCAGTTACGCTACTGTTACTATTAACAGAAATAGATATATTATAATCAAAAGAAACGTCAACTTGAGAAAAATCAAAGGCTAGGTCGAAATATCCTTCAGCGGTAGGTGCAATTACATTACTTGCGATATTTGAATTGCCAGGGAATACAGGAGATATTACATTAGTTAAATTAGAGTTGGTTTTTATATTTTCATCATTTACAATAATATCCCATTTGGCAATATTAATATCAGATGAACCACTAATAGATGTTGCATATTTTGCATAAGTTTGAACTATAAATGTGATAGAAAACAACAAAGAAATACAACTTAAAATAAAAACAACTTTTTTAAAATTTTTCATATATAATATACCTCGTTTGAAATAGATATTATCACATTAGTTTACAAAAATCAAGGGGGAAAACAATGGCAAAGAATAAAAAGGAAATAGAAACACATGCAGATAAGTTAAAAAAGAGAGAAATGAGAATTAAAGTCCTAAAAATAGGCTTATTAACCACGACTTTGTTTCTTATAATTATATATTTTCTATTGAAATTATTTTATAACAATGGTGATTTTACAATAATATTAGATCAAAATTTTGCTAGAGATAAAGGTATTATTATGTACGAAAATTCAAAAGACAAAGTAAATAGAATGATTTTGGAAGCAGCAAGACCAGATACTATGGATAATATTTCAATAAATTGGTTACCTAAAAACATAAATGACGAAGCGGATGGAAGCCATAACGGACAAAATTACATAGCATATACATTTTATATAGAAAACTTAGGATTGGACACGAATTATTGGTATAGTATTGTAATAGATGATGTAATAAAAAACGTGGATGATGCAGCAAGGGTAGAGATTTTCCTAAACGGAAAGAGTACGGTGTATGCAAAAATGGGAGTAAATGGACAACCAGAGCCAGGAACAACACCTTTTTATTCAGACAAATATGTATGCATGCAAGAAAGAGCAGGAATGAAAACTGGAGATATTGATAAATTTACAGTTGTTATTTGGGTTGAAGGAGATGACCCGCAATGCCTTGATAATATTATAGGTGGAGAGATGAAGATGCATATGGAAATTCAGGAAGAAAAAATATTGCAGTAATATTACAAATATTACAGAAAACGACTTAATATTACATTTAAAGATATAGAATTTTACATTTATGTGACATTTCTGTACAAATGTTGACTATCAAAAAATCGAATGATAGAATGAGGATAAATTTAAAAAAAGGAAGAGGGAAGGCAAATGAAAAAAACAAAAAAATTTAATGCAAAAAGATCATTAATCATTTTATTATTATTAGCAGTATTTTTAATCATGTCAACATATGCATGGTTTACATCAAACAAATTAGTTATGGTGAGTTCAATGGACATCAATGTACAAGCATCAGCAGGATTCCAAATATCGTTAGATGGAATTAACTGGAAATCATTAATTAATGCAGCGGATATAACTGGTAGCGTGACAAGCGGTGCTTATTCGGATGCTGGTAATCTAGATTTATATAATAATCACTTACCATCACTAATGACACCTGTTTCAACAGCAGGGGATAGAGATTCGGATACAGGGTATTTAGACATGTTTGATGGAGCAGTTGACGTAAACTCTGATGGTGAATATGTATTAACAACAACAGCAGCAACAGATGATACCGATACAGTTTCTTATGCAGCATTTGATTTATATTTTAAAACAAATAGTGACATATATCTACAATTAGATTCAAGTGCAGGTGTAAAGGATATTGGTCAAGATGGAACACCGAATAAGCCATTAAAAGGAATGGAAGATGCAGCTCGTATAGCTTTTGTAGATCAAGGAAATACCACAGCAGAGGATTCAACAAAAAATATTGAACAATTAGTAGATTCTACAGGGTTAGTTACAATTTGGGAACCAAATGCGGATGCACATACAGCGGCTGCTGTAGCCTCTGCACGTAACTTGTATGGAAAAGATTTTAGTACGGATCCAGGAGCAACAGTTCCTACAGCTGCTAGTGATAATTGGACAGGAACTGGAATAGGTCAAATTAATTATCAGACAGTAACTTATGATGGAGTTAAAGCAGCAACTCTAGATAATTCTACAAGCCCTGCTACAGTCATTACAGACCCTATTTTATTAACGAATACAACTGCAGCAGCAAATGCATCATTTTTTAGTCCTATGACATCAAGCCCTGGTGTGCTAAATATGCTTACTACAAAAAGAGAAAATAGTTCACCAACATCTACAGGAATTACTTTAAAAGCTGGTGTTACAAAAATGAGAATTTACTTCTGGATTGAAGGACAAGATTATGACTGTGCTGACTCAGCATCAGGTTCAAGCATAAGACTTGATTTAGTATTAACAGCATCACCAGTATAGAATGATAACGATAAAAATTAATTGAATAAAAATGAGGGCGTCCTAGAATTGTCATCCTGAACCACTTCTTACAAATCCTTGCTATGAAGGATCTTATATTTCACGAGATTCTTCGCAAGTAAAATCTTCGTAGAAAGGCTCAGAATGATATTGCAGGACACCCTCATTTTTTTTCACGTTTATTTGACATTATTTTTATACTATACTATAATTGATTGAAAAAGAAGGAGGAAAATATGATTAGACAAATAATAAAAATTGAAGAAGAAAAGTGCAATGGTTGCGGACTATGTGCAAATGCATGTCATGAAGGAGCCATAGAAATAGTAAACGGGAAAGCAAAACTGATTAGAGATGATTATTGTGATGGATTAGGTAATTGCCTTCCTGCATGCCCTACTGGGGCAATCTCTTTTGAAGAAAGAGAAGCATTGGAATATAATGAAAAATTAGTAGAAGAAAATAAAAAGGCAAAAGACAATTTACCTTGTGGATGTCCTGGTACACATGCAAGAATGATTAATAAAAATGAAATTGTTAAAGAAGAGGAGCCAAAGGTTGAAAATACGATATCTGAACTAAATCAATGGCCAGTTCAAATAAAGTTGGTACCAATAAACGCACCTTATTTTGAAAACGCAGATTTATTAATTGCAGCAGATTGTACAGCATATGCATATGCAAATTTTCATAGTAAATTTATGAAGAATAAAATAACGATAATTGGTTGCCCTAAATTAGATGAAGTGGATTATTCAGAAAAACTCACAGAAATACTAAAAAATAACAACATAAATAGCATTACTGTATTAAAAATGGAAGTGCCATGTTGCAATGGGATTTTAGCAGCCACAAAAGAGGCATTAAGAAGAAGTGATAAAATAATACCATGGCAGGTTCATACAATATCAATAGATGGAAGAGAAGATTGATATGGGAAAGAGGTGTTTTTATGTCTAAAAATACAAAGCTTAATTTTCTTAGATTAGTTATTATTGATGTAGTAACAATTATAATTGTTACAGTACATTTTATAATTACTCCAACCCATCGTTCTTATGCCGTACCTGTATATATTGTATTAATAATTATAGGTATTGTATTAACGATAGCTTGGAATGTTCTTAATAGGAAAAATAAAGATTGATATTTAATAAAAATGTAATTTGGGGTGGAATAAAACCGTGTTGATACAAAAAAATAAGCAATTTAAAATTACTTATAATTACAAAAAAAATAGCTAATTGCCTTTAATATGATGCTAACACATAGCACTTACCTAGATAACGGCATATTCAAAGGACTTATTGTTAGCTATTTACATTTTAAACTATTTTTATGAATTTGTCAACAGTTTTTAAAAATTGTAATATTTTTGTAAAAATAAATGAAAAAATTCTTATCGAAAAATAACTAATTTTGTAAAATAAAAGTTAGCATAATTACTAAAAAAGATATACTAATTACATAGTACTTACTAATATTATAGATCTTTTTTTAGATTTACTGTTATGCTAACTTATTAATAATATGAGTTAATTGATAAAAATATATGCTATATTTTATTTTTTAATACTTTGGGTGGGATAAAAGCTTTAGGGAATTTAAAATCTTTTAAAATGTATCCTTCTTTTTCTAATTGATGTAACTTGGCACTATATTTTCCCTTAGTTTTTAAATTAGAATATTTAATATTGGCAAAAACATCAGAAATCTGTATTAGAGCATTATTTTCAGAATTAAAATAATCGACTTTTATATCTTCTATTAAATTTAAATCAAGAACTAATTCTTGATTTAAATAATCTTCAAGGGAAAATTTAGAATCTGTTTTAATATTTCGTTCATCTATTTGTAGATATAATTGTGTGTTGGTAATCATTTTCATATGTATAGAATTAAGCAAAAATATTTTCATCGAATAATTAAATGTACGAGCTTTATTTTTAGTAAACTTTTCTTCTAAATTATCATTATTTAATATAATATATCTTACTTGTAATAGATTATTTCTACAAAAATAATCTAAAAATTCGTTTTTTAATTCTCTATCAAAACAAGAACCTTTTAATTCTGTAAAAGATCCATCTTTTGAAAACATTTTAAAATCTTCATCTAATTGCTTTAATTTGTTCATATTTTTACTAACAAATCTTTTATATATAGTTTTAAGTTTATCTTTATCATTTGTCATTAATACCGATATAATGAAATATTTATTAAAATTATTTTTTTTAATATCAATACTTCCTGACTCATCAATGTATAAGTTCATAGTTCCTCTTTTCATTTTTAAAACATGAATATATTATATAAAAATGTTTCTTGAAAATCAAGGATTATTTGTAAGTTTTTAAGGAAATTTGAAGGGAAAGTATAGGAAAAAAGGACGCTTTGTGATATAAAATAATAATAACTGTAAAATTGAGGTAAAAAAAGGAGTAGAATAAATGGAAAAGATTAATTCAAACAAGTTTTGGAAGGGCATTAAAAAAGCAAGAAAAACAAGATACATATGTACTGCAATATTTGTAGTTATTGCCATTATTTTGGGCATTATAGGGTTTATTGAAAGTAAAAGAGTTATACTTTTGGAAGATATAAGCAATACTCAAGAAATAGGGGCTAATGAGCATGTATATATTGACGTTGTTAAGAAGCAATTCAAATTTATAGAAGGTGATTATATCAGTTTGTATTTTGTTTGGGATAAAAATGGAAAACTGTATTTAGTGGACTTGCTTCCAAGTTTAGCTAAAAAGCTAGAAAGTGCAACTGTCGATAATCCTATAAGGATTATAGGGACAACGAAAAAAATAACAAACGAGGATAGAGACGAGGCAATTAAGATATATAATTCATATAAAAATTTGGATATGGAAGCACTCACAGTAAATAATTTTAGCGATAATGTTGGTAATGTATATATATATACCAAAGAAAAATTAACGAATGAAATGGTATTCTATTTTATTGCCGGCATATTTATTGCTTTTGCGATACCTTTTGCTATTGCAATTATATTTATTGAAAACAAAATAAAACGTACATTAAAAAACTTATCCCCTGAAGAAGCAGATTTAATTTCAGTTGAAGTTGAAAACGAAGGAACAATTATTTATGAAAAGGTGAATGTATTTTTAACAGAAAATTATGTTATTTCGTTAGGAAAAAGCATAGACATTACGAAATATAGCGACATTGTTTGGGTGTATCACACTGACCTTAGACAAAGCGGGGTTTTATCTAATCGCTATATTAATATAATTACCAATGAGTTTAAAGACCGTTCAATTCCAATTGTACCTTATGGGAAAAGTAGAAATGTTCATTTAGAGATTATGGATATAATTGCTGGCAAAAATTCAAATATTCTTGTTGGGTATACTAAAGAAAATGTTGAAACAATGAAAGAGGCTAAAAAAGAGTATAAGAGAAGCAAAGGTAGCGAGACGGATATATAATGTTAGTTGTACCGAATAATGCTAATACGCAAAAGCTAGCAGGTATATTAATTGTGATATTGAAAATACTAGGAGCGGTGATAATTGCGAGCATAGTCTTGGCGATAATTTCTGTTATTGTTTTTTCAGCCGTGCGAAAAGAGGGACGTGTAGAGGGTAGCACGGAAACGATAGTTGAGCAAATAAATGAGAGTGGAGCAGTGGGGAATGAAGGAGTGGAGTGAATGATTTGGAGAAAATATTTATGAATAAAAATATGCCTTTGGACAATATAAAAGAAATAACACAGGATGCATTATTTTTCAGTTTATTTTTAAGAATGAAAAGAGAAATGAAAGATATTTCTGCTAAATCATATTTATCTCTTTTTATGAAACAGTTAAGCAGTTTGTTTTTATTGGAACTGATGAGAGTATTACAAGAATTTGAGGGTGTTAATATAAAAGATATATTTAAAAAATTTGATAAATATAATCAAAAATTGAAAAATGAACGCAATAAGATTAAATTAAAGATTAAAGATTCTGATACAATTAAAAATAAAACTAATAATATGGGAATCGACTTTAATACATTAACATATGATATAAATATATTTTTAAATAGTAGTAATAAATTATTATATTTTAATTTTGAAGAGTTTGCTGAAGACGAAGATTTTTTGTTTTGGGATACATTATTTGTAGTGCCAGAAATGGTGTTGCAAATAATATTAAAAAAAGACTTAGATGAAATATTTGAAGAACCTACAAAGAACTTTGACGTAATTACTAATTTATTGGAGAAAAATATATCAAGTAAATGCTATGCATATTCTACATATAAATTATTTAATAAAAAAAGTAATTTGGATAATGAAGATAAAAATTTAATATTATATAGATATAGACTTATAGAGTCTATTATTCTTGTATGTATAATTTTTTTTAATTTTGGAGATTTGGTAATGATATACTCAGATCACCCAGAATTAAATTTTAGTTTTAAAGATTATTTAAGAAAACTTAAATCTCTTGTTATTGATATTGTAGGTAATGATTTAATGGAACTAAATACAAATTTTTCTAAAGGAGTTCTCAAAAAGATTAATTCAGTTATTCCTGAAAATTTTTATTCTGTAAATCGTAAAGTTAGAAATAACATTCATTATAAATCTAATTATAGTATTATAACAGATGAGGATAAAAAAATATTAGATGAATACCAAAATAAATATTTAGATATCGTATCAGAAGAATTTGGACAATGTTTAAATATTGTTCTAGATAAAGAATTTTTAGTTATGAATAAAGTATTAGAAGAGTATAGAAATATTGGAATGACAACAGATGAAATACAGGAAAATTATGAAGATTTATATATTAAATATTGGAATCAGCTGGATTAAATAAATTATAATTTTGTATGATTGTAAGATAAATTGATAATATTGCTTTATCTTTTTTCATAGTATTTTTTTGTAAAAATACTATGAAAAACGTCGAATTTGTGATATAAATATAAAAAAGAAGAGGTAATAATAAGTGGATACGGATACTAAAGCTAAAATAGATAGAATATGGGAAACATTTTGGACTGGAGGAGTAACAAATCCTTTAACTGTTATTGAGCAAATAACATATTTATTATTTATAAAAGATTTAGATGAAATAGAAAATGCAAGGGAAAAGAATGACTTACTTTTAGGAATAAAAACTAAAAGAATATTTGATAAAAAGCATCAAAATTGCAGATGGGGAATTTTCAAAGATTTTGAAGCTTCGAAAATGTATAAAACAGTACAGTCAGAAGTATTTCCGTTTATAAAGAACTTACATACAGATAAGAATTCTACATATGCAAAATATATGGAGGATGCAATATTCATTATTCCTACACCAATTATATTGCAAAGAATTGTTACCGCAATGGATAACATAAAGATGAGAGATAGAGACACAAAGGGAGATGTATACGAATACTTGCTTTCTAAATTAAGTACGGCAGGTAAAAATGGTCAATTTAGAACACCAAGGCACATAATAAAAATGATGGTAGAATTAATGAAACCAACGTCGAATGATGTTATAGTGGACCCTGCCTGTGGAAGTTCAGGATTTTTGGTAGGAGCAGGGGAATACTTAAGAGATAATAACAAATCTTTATTTAATGATATAAATAAAAGAGAGCATTTTAACAATACAATGTTTTATGGTTTTGACATGGACAGAACTATGCTTAGAATCGGTGCAATGAACTTAATGCAACATGGTATAGAAAATCCAAATATATTATATAAAGATTCACTTTCAGAAGATAACGAAGAAAGAAGTAAATATACATTGGTATTGGCAAACCCACCATTTAAGGGTTCAATAGATGATGAGAGAATTTCAAAAGATTTATTAGCAATTACGAAAACTAAAAAGACAGAATTATTATTTTTAGCTCTATTTTTAAGAATATTAATAACAGGTGGAAGATGTGCTTCAATAGTGCCGGACGGAGTATTATTTGGCAGTTCTAATGCACATAAAGCTATTAAAAAAGAGATTATAGAAAATAATAAATTAGAAGGCGATAATAAGCATGCCAAGCGGTGTATTCAAGCCATATGCAGGTGTTTCTACGGCTATAATAATATTTACTAAAACCACAGTTGGAGCAACGGATAAAGTGTGGTTTTATGACATGACAGCTGATGGATTTAGTTTGGACGATCAAAGAAATCCAATTAAGGAAAATGATATACCAAATATTATAAAAAGATATAACGATTTAGGAAAAGAATTAAAAAGAAAGAGAACGGACAAGTCATTTTTTGTAAATAAGGATGAGATTGTAAAAAACGATTACGATTTGTCTATAAATAAGTATAAAGAAATTAAGCATGAAGTAGTAGAATACAGAGATACAAAGGAAATTTACAAAGAAATTATAGATTTAGAAAGCGAACTTCAACAAAAATTAAAAGAATTGGATGGGATTTTGTAATGAGTAAACTAGGCAAATTAGTAACAATAAAAACAGGAAAATTAGATGCAAATGCTTCAAGCGAAAATGGAAAGTATTTATTTTTTACATGTTCAAAAGAACCATTGAAAATAGACGCATATTCATATGATTGTGAATGTGTATTAGTAGCAGGGAATGGAGATTTAAATGTAAAATATTATAATGGAAGATTTGATGCATATCAAAGGACTTATATAATTGAAAGTAATAACACAGATAAACTTTCCAACAAATATTTATTTTACTTTTTAGAAAATAAAATAGATAAATTAAGACAACAGGCTATTGGTGGAGTGATAAAATATATTAAATTAAATAATTTAACAGATATTAAGATTCCAAATATAAATATAAAAGAACAGATAAAAGTTGTAAATATATTAGATAAAATGCAAAATATTATAGAAATCAAACAAAAACAATTAAATAACTTAGACGAGCTAGTTAAAGCTCGATTTGTTGAGATGTTCGGTGATATTGCCAAAAATAGTAGAGGGTTTGAAGCTGGTACTATTAGAGATGTGGTAAGAGATGTGAAATACGGAACGAGTGCAAAGTCAACAGAACATGGGAAGTATATTTACTTGAGAATGAATAACATAACTTATGATGGAAAATTAGATTTAACAGATATAAAATATATAAATATAGCGGATAATGAATTTGAAAAATATGTAGTAAGAGAAGGAGACATATTATTTAATAGAACTAATAGTAAAGAATTGGTTGGGAAAACATGTGTATTCAAAGAAAAAACAGAAATGATTATGGCAGGGTATTTAATTAGAGTTAGAGTTAATAATAAAGCTATTCCAGAATACTTATCAGCAGTTTTAAATTCTAAATATGGAAAAACTACATTACAAAATATGTGCAAATCAATTATAGGACAAGCTAATATAAATGCACAAGAGTTACAGGATATTAATATTATTATTCCACCAATAAAATTACAAAATGAATTTGCTTCGTTTGTACAACACATCGACAAGCTAAAAACCAACCTGAAATCATCGCTGGAAAAACTAAAAAAATGCCAAGGTGCATTAATGAATAAATACTTTGGTATAGAAAAAGAGACACAAGAAGAAGTAATATTTATAGGATTAGAAGGTATAGATATAGCTAAATATATTCTAAGCAAAGTTATATGCACACATTTAAAGCTGGAAAAATTAGCATATTTTTGTTATGCGGAGTACTTGGTAAAGCATAATGCGAAACTATTTTCAGACGATATATATGCTTTTAGATATGGGCCAGTAGTACAGACTGTAAATGAAAGATATAAAAGTAGAGGTAAAGAAAAATCAGATGATAAAAAAGAACTTTCAGTATCGCAAAAGTTAGCATCATCAATAAAAAAACGAATAATGGCGACAGAAGATGGTTCAAATAAAATTAATATAATAGATAAAACCATAGAAAAATATGGAGATATGACAGCAAGCCAATTAGTTGATTTAACACATAATAAAAATACGCCATGGTACGTTTCACCTAGGAAGAAAAATTTTTCTAAGATAAAAGATGAAGATATAATAAAATATCACAAAAACGAAACAATATAGGGGAAAATAGATGTCAAATTTTGAATTTTTAAAAAATAATAATATATTTGAAAGTTTCACTGAGCCAACAATTGAAGCGGAAAAAAGTATGCAGACAAGCCCTGTATCATGTGCTATTCTGTCTAGAAGAGCATTAGAAATAGCAGTTAAATGGATATACGAAAATGATAATAAGTTAAGCATGCCATACCAAAATGCACTATCTAGTTTAGTTCATGATATTTCATTTAAAAACATAATAGACAAAGACATATTTACAGAAATTACATATATCATAAAACTTGGTAACTTTGCAGTACATAATAATAAAAAAGTCAGCAAAGAAGAAGCAATACTCACATTAAAATACTTACATGACTTTATGAAATGGCTTGCTCAGCGTTACGATAAAAACTATGTAGAAGAGCTATATAAAGAATTACCAATATCAGAACAACAAACGAGAAAGCAGTATATAGACTTAGACTTAAAACTTGCAGGCTGGGATTTTGATAAAAACATCACAGAAGAATTAGAATTGCAAGGCATGCCAAACAATGAAGAAAAAGGATTTGCAGACTATGTGTTATTTGGCAACGATGGAAAACCACTTGCGGTTGTGGAAGCCAAAAGAACAAGTGTAGACCCTAAAATTGGAAAGCAACAAGTAAAACTATATGCAGATTGTTTAGAAAAACAATTTGCACAAAGACCTATAATTTATTATACAAATGGAAGAACCGTACACATGTGGGATGATACAAAATATCCGCCACGAACTGTATCAGGTTTTTATTCACAATCTGAATTACAAACTTTAATAAATAGAAGAAATACACTGGGAAGCTTAAAATCAATATATATTAATGAAAATATTACAAATAGACCATATCAGCAACAGGCGATAAAAAGTGTATGTGAAGCATTTGAAAGTGGACATAGAAAGGCTTTACTTGTTATGGCAACAGGAACAGGAAAAACAAGAACAGCTATTTCCTTAGTAGATGTATTAACAAACAATAATTGGATAAAAAACGTATTATTTTTAGCAGATAGAATTGAACTTGTAAAGCAAGCTAAAAAGAATTTTGTTAAACTATTACTAGACATGTCTTGTTGTAATTTATTAAATTCTAAAGATAATCCTGAAGAGAGCAGAATAGTATTTTCTACTTACCAAACAATGATGAGTGAAATTGATGGCAGAATGGCTAAAGATGGCAATAAATTATTTAGTGCAGGACATTTTGACTTAATCATAATAGATGAAGCACATAGAAGCATCTATAAAAAATATCAAGCAATATTTGAATATTTTGACGGACTATTAGTTGGCCTAACCGCAACACCTAGAAACGATGTAGATAAAAATACATATAGATTTTTTGAGATAGAGAATGACGTTCCTACATTTGTCTACGAATATGATGAAGCGGTAAAAGAAGGTTATTTAGTAGATTACAATACTATCAAACTAAACACAGACTTTTTAGATAGAGGAATTACCTATAGCGAACTACCAGATGAAGAAAAAGAAGAATATGAAAACTTATTTGAAGATGAAGATGAAATGCCAGATAATTTAAGCTCTAACAGTATAAACTCATGGCTGTTTAATAGAGATACTATTGCAAAAATATTAGAATCAGTTATGGAAAAAGGGTTAAAGGTAGAAGGCGGAGACAAGCTAGGCAAAACAATAATATTTGCAAAAAATCACAAACATGCAGAAGAAATTGTAAGAGTATTTGATGAACTATATCCGCATTATAAGGGCGGATTTGCAGGGTTAATAGATAATAAAGTTAAATATGCCAGTAGCTTAATAGAAGACTTTCAAATTACTTCTAAATTTCCACAGATAGCAATTTCAGTAGATATGCTCGATACAGGAATTGATGTGCCAGAGGTTGTAAACTTAGTGTTTTTTAAACCGATAAAATCTAAAATAAAGTTTTGGCAAATGATAGGCAGAGGAACAAGATTATGTCCAGATTTATATGGATTAGGAAAAGACAAAACGGGTTTCTATATTTTTGATTGCTGTAAAAACTTTGAATTTTTTGCGGAAAATGAAAAAGGAATTGAAACAGGATTATTAGAAAGTTTAACGGAGAAAATATATAATTATAAATTAGATTTGATTATAGAATTACAAAGTCTGGAATATCAATCAAATGAACAATTTTTAGAATATAGAAAAAAGTTAATTCAAGAATTCATAGATGCAGTTAATGAATTGAACACAGAAAGTTTTGCTGTTAAAGCTAAAAAAGAATATATAGAAAAATATAAAATTTCAGATAATTGGAACACTATAACAGAAATATCAAAATCTGAAATTAAAGAAAACTTAACACCATTATTTATCTCAAATGAACCGGATGAGTTTGCTAAAAGATTTGATAGTTTAGTATTTTCATTACAGACGAGAAAAATTAAAAGATTCACAATAAATATGCAGGCAAGAGGAATAGCATCTCTTGTAGAACAACTTAAAAAAATTGGAACAGTACCACAAATAAAAGAAAAATCTGAATTAATTATGAAAGCTTGTGAAGTGGGGTATTGGATAGAATCAAGTTTCTTTGAAATAGAAAAAGCACGTTTAGAACTTAGAAGTCTAATACAGTTTATAGAAGATGAAGGCAGAAAGGCTATGTACACAGACTTTACAGATACGATAGCAGTAACTGTAATGGACGAGAAAGAAGAATATAAGCCAAAATCTTATGATTTTTCTGATTATAGAAAAAAGGTAAGAAAATATTTTGAAAGTAATATGGAAAATCTAACAATTACTAAAATAAGAGAAAATAAAAAACTAACAAAATCAGAAAAACGAGATATAGAAAGAATATTATTTGAAGAATTAGGTAGTAAAGAAGATTTTAATAACACCTTTGGCAGTACAAGTGTTATAGAAGTAGTTAGGCAGATTGTTGGACTTGATAAACAAACTGCAAATTCAATATTTGCGAAATATATAAATGATAATAGATTAAATACAAAGCAAATTGAGTTTGTAAAATTGCTTATAGAATATGTGAGTAAAAATGGTATTATATCTATGGAAGAGTTGATGGAGCAGCCATTTAATGTGTTAGGATCGCCAGCAGATGTGTTTGAAGATGACATAAATACATTTATGGCAATAAAAAAAGATATTGAAGAAATAAATGAAAATGCAAGAAAATGTGTAGGGTAGAATAAATTAGGAGGAATATTTATGGCAAGCAATTCAGATACATTTGATCCACAAAATTTAACGATAAGTGAAATTTTTAGTTGTGATAGAATTTATAGAATACCAAACTATCAAAGGCAGTATAGTTGGATTGATGAACATTTAGAAGAATTATGGGAAGATTTATATAATGAATTTTATAAAAGAAGTGAAGGAAATGATTGTTATTTTTTAGGTTCTATAGTAGTTGTTAATAACGGAGAAATGTATCACGATTTAATAGATGGGCAACAAAGAATAACAACGTTAATGATTTTGTTAAATGTTCTTTCTAAATCTTTTCCTAATATAAATGCAAGCGTAGAATTGACAACCGAGAAGAAAATTGTTAGAAAAGCTACAATAGAAAGTAGAATAAACAATGAAAATGGTTTTGAAAGGCTTCAGTTGCAATCATATAAAAATTATAATACAACATTTAAAAATTGTATTATAAATGTCGACAATTTTAACAATTTAGAAAAGCCAACAGATAAAGAATTAAAAAAGGATGAACCGGAATATAAATATAAAAATACTGCTAAATTTTTTTATGATAAATTATTAAGTTTATCTGAAGATGAAAGAGGAGAATTTGTTAATTACATATTTTATAATGTAAATATTATAAAAATAGTATGCAACAAAGAATCGTTTGCGATAAAACTATTTCAAGTAATGAATGATAGGGGATTGAATTTATCACCTTCTGATATAATAAAAGCATATATGTTAGGGGAATATGATGAAAAAGATGTTGATGGGAAAGAAGCTTTTGAATCAGATTGGATGGCTATTGAAAATATAGCCAATGAATATGATTTTAAACTAGATGAATTTATGGTTAATTATGAGTATTATAAATTAAAATCTAATCCAACTAAACAAATGACAGATGAATTACGAGCTATAATTAATAAGGGTAAAGTAAAAGATATCATTTCTGACATGAAAACTTTTGCGGAATCAATGAGAGAAGTGTTAAAATCAGAAAATAATGTAATTTATAGTTTATTATATTTACCATGGAGAGCATATATAACTACGGCATTAACATCTGTATACCATATAAATTATGAAAATAAAGAAAAACTATTTGAAATTTTGAGAAGATTTTTCTATATAGCTTTTATTTCTGGAAAAACATTAAACCAGATAAAGCAAATGTCATTTAATGTTATTGCAGATATAGTTAATAAAAAGGACCTAAACGATATAGAGCAAATGTTAGAAAGGATGATACAAGAAAAAAGAATGATAAATGCAGTGTATGAAGCTTTAAATGGGGAATATGTTTATTGGGAAAAATGGTTAAAGCCATTGATGTTATCGTTAGATTATGAGTTAAGAGAAAATATGAATACCACTTTTATTAATATTGATAATAAATTGCATATGGATCATATATTACCCAAAGCATTTAAATCAGAAAAGGATTGGGATTATATTAATGAAGCTGAAGGGAAGGAAGTATTGGATACATTAGGGAATATGGCATTATTATCGGATGTAAAAAATAAAGAAGCTTTAAATAAAGGATTTAGTGAAAAAATAAAAACATATAAAGGGTTAGATAAAAATGGAGAAATAAAGAGTGGATTTACTACTTTTGAGACAACAATAAAGATAGTTTCAGACTATAGTGTTACTGGTGAAAAATGGGATATAAATAAGATAAAAGAAAGAAAAGAATTTTTAATATCACAGATAGAAAAAATGTTAGATATTTGTGAAACGGACAAAGATGATCGATCATATATTCCTATTCTTGAAAAAGAAGAATATACAGAAGAATATCATTTAAATAATTTTGGAGAAAATATTAGAGAACTATATTTAAAAATAAAGGATGAAGTTTTAAAATTAGGAGATATAGATATTGATTATAAGAAATATTATATTGCGTTTAAAGGAAGAACTAACATCATTGATATAGAGTTATATAAAAAATATATTGTAATAACTATAAATATGAAGGTAGGAACATTAAACGATGAGCAGAATATAACAAAAGATATAAGTAAAGTAGGACATAGATGCAATGGGGATTATAAGGTATTTGTTAGTAAAGAACAAGATATTGATGAAATTATTCCGTTAATAGAACAATCAATTGAGGAAAATGGTAAGTAAAATAAATAAGTCCTAAGGAGGCACAAACATATGAGTAAATACAATCCATTATGGGAGTACATACAAAAAAATAAAAAAGAAGAGAGCTTCAAATTAACTTTTGAAGAAGTAAAGAATATTCTGGGCTTTGAAATAGACCATTCATTTTTGACATACAAAAAAGAATTAAAAGAATATGGATATGAAGTAGGAAAAATTTCATTAAAAGAAAAAACAGTTATTTTTAAAGAAGTATAAAGTATTCAATAATAAATTAATGTAGGGAGACAAGTAATATGGAACCAACAATTAGAAAAAATGTTCCAAGAGGGACAAGAGTTATGATTGTACAAAAAGCACATCAAAAAACAGGGCAATTAACTGAAGGAATTGTTAAAGATATTTTAACTAATAGTAGTACTCATCCTAGAGGAATTAAAGTAAGACTAGAATCTGGCATAGTAGGTAGAGTACAGCAAATATTAGAGTAAAAGGAGGTGCCTCGCCACCATGCCAAACACAATCGCCACCAACGCCACAGCCACACTAATTGAAAAGAAATCCAAATTTATTGCAAGTATATACAAAGTAACCTCACCACAAGAAGCGGTAAATATTATAAATTCGACCAAAAAAGAGCACAAAAAAGCAACACACAATGTATACGCATACATAATTCAAGACCAAGACGGGCAAATAATAAGCAAATACAGCGACGACAAAGAGCCACGTGGCACTGCTGGTCGACCAATCTTATTTTTGCTAAATCAAAACAACCTATGTAACACGCTAGCTATCGTTACAAGATACTTTGGTGGCACAAAATTAGGCAAAGGCGGGCTAATACGAGCATATACGAAATCAGTTAAACTAGCACAAGAAAAAACAATCATTTTCAACAAAACAAATCATACAAGGAGGGCTAACCATGTACTATGAAATAGAAAAACAATTCGAAATAAATAGAGATAACGAAAATGCCATCAAAATGGCCAATTACATGCGAGACAAATTTAAATTTTATGGTATCCCAACGCCCAAAAGAAGAAGTATTTATAAGGACTTCCTAAAAACTGAAAAATCAAAAAAAGCTATTAATTGGGAGTTTTTAGATAAATGTTATAAAAGCGATTATAGAGAGTTCCAATATTTAGTTATTGATTATTTATCTAACATGCAAGAATATGTGAAATATGAAGACATTCCCCAAATTAAGAACTATATAAAAGCTAAACAATGGTGGGATACTATTGACGGAATTGATGCAATAATTGGTAAAATAAGTCTTACTGATGATAGAGTTAATGGCTTAATGCTAGAGTGGTCTAAAGATGATGATTTTTGGATTAGAAGAATAGCAATTGACCACCAATTGTCAAGAAAAGAAAAGACAAATACAAAATTATTAGAACAAATAATAATTAATAATTTTGGTAGCGATGAGTTTTTTATTAATAAAGCTATTGGCTGGAGTTTAAGAGAATATTCAAAATATAACAAAAAATGGGTGCAAGATTTTATGGATAAATACAAAGATAAAATGACTAAGTTAAGTATAACTGAAGGTTCGAAGTATTTATAAACTACTGGGGGTTACAGGTTCGTGGAAAAACCTTCACAATGGCAAACGTAATAGAGCAGGTACTATACTATAATTGATAAAAAAGAATATATGGAGGTCGATTATGAGTTTTTTAAAAAAATACTGGATTATAATAGTTATAATAATAGTTATAATAATAGCTATTACATTATTACTTGTTTATTCAAATGTTTTGAATTTTTCGGGGAATAAGCATGCTAATAATAATCAAGAAATTATTGCGGGAGAATCAATAAATAATGTTACAAAAAACAACGTATACATTGAATATAATGATGAATATGGCAATGGAAAAGATGCATACGCAATTTATGAAAATCCTGATTTAAATGAGTTATTAAAAGCAGATATTTCTAACATTTCTGATAAAGTACAAGTTATTCCAGAAACTAATGTAATTGTAAGGGCATCATATTTTTCAAAGTATGAAATCAAATATTATGATGTTAATAATAATGAAATTAGTTCGAAGTCAGTAACAAGCCCAGAAGAGCGTTTCTTAACACCGAGTGAAAAGGGAATTTATAAACTTATATTAACAGTATATTTTAATGATGGAAGTATTGTAAATTCTTTGTTTTTGATAGATGTTCAATATTCTAAAGGATTTGGATATTTAGATGGTCATACTGATGGGATGTTATATAAATCATTTAATATAACAAGAAATATTAACACAGATTTCTTAAAGGATATGAATAAAACAACAACATATTATTATCAAGTATTAAATACATATCAAGAGTATATAAAATATAAAGAAATTATGCCTGAAATTAGAGATTTGACAGAAGCTGACTTTCAGAGATATTTTGCCATTATAATATTATCTGATAAAAATACTGATATGGGTATGAGTTTAGATTTAACAAAAAATCTAGAATATCCAATAACTCAGCCTAGTAGTGCTAAATTGGATGCAAAAGCAAATTTAGTAGGTATGATTGTATCAGTAAATAGGGATGGAAAAAGAAGTGCAAAAATAGAGAATGACAAATTATTGATTGAGTTTTTATAATCATAAAAAATAATTGACAAATACGAACGTATATTCTATAATATTTCTAGGTGGGAATATGGAAAGGTTAATTTTACATGTTGATGTGAATAATGCGTTTTTATCGTGGACGGCAGTTGATAAATTATCAAAAGGCGGAACTTTTGATATTAGGACTGTTCCTAGTATTATTGGTGGAGATGAGGCACAAAGGCACGGAATAGTTTTAGCAAAATCAACGCCTGCTAAAAAACTTGGAATAAAAACAGCAGACCCAATATACTTTGCAAAGCAAAAATGCAAGGACTTACTTATATTTCCTGCTAATTTTGAAGTATATAAAAAATATTCAAATGCTTTATATGAAATCTTAACCAACTATACAGACAGAATAGAGCGATTTTCAATAGACGAATGCTTTATGGATATGACTGGCTGTACGATGAACTATAACAGTATAATGGATATAGCAAAAGAAGTATCTGCAAGGGTATTTGCTGAATTAGGATTTACAGTAAACATCGGAATAGCACATAACAAATTGTTAGCAAAAATGGCGTCTGATTTAGAAAAACCAAATAAGATACATACTTTATATGAAAATGAGATAGAAACAAAGATATGGGGATTACCAGTAAATGAACTTTTTATGGTAGGCAAAAAAAGTGTTGATAAATTAAGAGCAATGCACATAAATACAATAGGAGACTTAGCAAAGTCTGACAAAAACTTGATAGTTAAGAAATTCGGAAAATTTGGATTACAGGTTCATAATTATGCAAATGGGATAGATAATTCTGAAGTCATTTATACAAAGCAAAAACCCAAAGGCGTAAGCAATGAGACAACCCTTGCTGAAGATATATCTGATTATGATAGAATCTGCGAACATTTACTACCACTTGCCGAACAAACAATGTATAGATTAAGAAAAGAAAATATGTCTGCAACAGTAATATCGGTAAAAATAAAAACAAAAGATTTTCAAATTTTCTCAAAACAAAGAAAACTACAAGTAGCAACAGATAGTACAAAAGAAGTTTTCGACACAGCAAAGGAGCTATTACAGGAAGTATTGAAAAATAAGGATATAAGATTAATTGGGATAAGGGTAGATGGTTTAGTAGATAATAGCGAAGTTCAGTTCAGTTTTTTTGATATTAAAAATAGAGATAAGCAAAAAAGGCTAGACAATGCAGTAGATAAAATCAAGGATAAATTTGGCTACGGAATGATAACTAGAGCAGGAGAGTTGAAACGAAAAAAATAAATTTTTTTATAAAAACTAAGTAATACTAAACAGACCAAAAAACTTTGTGACCTTATTCGTGTAAAGTTCGTGTAATGAAATTTTTTAATTGACACATAGAATAATTGTAGAATATATGTTATAATTTATTTTAAGATTTAAAACGAAGGTGAGATTATGGAGATAAAAAAAGAAATATCGTTACTAAAAAAGGTTGGTGTTAAAGAATATGAATAGAAGTAAAGAACAAGACTTTTTAATACAAAATATAATTTCGCAAGTAGTAAGTTATATAGCAGAAGATAGAAATATATCTCCGGAAGAAGCACTAAAGGTATTTTTTTCAACAGAAATTTCAAAAAAAATTGAAGATTTAGAAACAGGGTATTATTTAGAAAGTCCAAGTTATATATATGAAGTATGGAAGAAGGAAAATATATGAATAATATAAAAGGAGACTAACATGTGGCTTTTTTGGTGTTTACTATCAACATTTGTAAGTGGATTCATAGCAATTGCAATTAAGAAATGTTCTAATAATGAGCCAAAGAGAGTTGCTCTCCTCGGAATGTTATTTTATCATTTTTTTATGATCCTAATTGCATTAATTATAAATCCGAGTTTTATTACTAAACTAAATATAATAGATATTGGGAAACTTGTGCCAGGGATTGCATTACAATCATTAGGATTCTATTGTTGGATTGCTTCTTTAAAATATGGAAAAGTAGCTATAACATCGTCGATTCAAAAAGCAAGCGTAGTAATAACATTTTTGTTAGGAGTAATTTTATTAAGAGAAAATTCTACAGTTTTGCAATTATTTATTTCTATAATATTGATTGTCTTGACAATTATTTTGGCAAGTAATAGAGAAAACGGAGATAATGTTGATAAGAAATCAGAGATAAAGGCAATACTATACTCATTTGGATTTGTACTATTCTTTGGTGTTTCAGGATTTGTAAATAAATTATATATTGATTATTATAAAGATCCAATGTATGTTTTATTTAATTATGCAGTGATAATGTTTTTTGGAATATTAATGTATTGCTTGTTTACAAAGAAATGGGATTTAATAGATATAAGAAAAATAAATTCAAAAAAATACTTTATATTACAATCTGTACTAGATGTATCTTCAGTGATATTTTTAAGTTTGGCCTTAGTTGATGGTAACGTTTCAACAGTGTCTGTAATTGGCACAAGTTCAATAATTATTACAATTCTTGCTTCAAGATTTATGTTAAAAGAAAAAATTAGTTGGAAAAAATATTTGATAATATCAGCTGTTTTTATATGTGTTTTAATATTATCGGTTACTTAAGCAAAGAAATTATTGATAAAAATTAAAAAAGTTTCACTTTATTGTTATTTTGTGTTATTATTTCCGTAAAATAAGATTTATCACATTTTGTGTTATTTATTTTGCGATCAAAAAATGGTTGATAGTAATCATAATAAAAATGAAAAAAGGAGCCAAAATGTTTAAAATTCATAGCGAATACAAGCCTGCTGGCGACCAACCACAGGCAATAGAAAAACTAGTTGAAGGCATCAACAAAGGCGAGAAATTTCAGACACTCCTGGGAGTTACAGGTTCAGGAAAAACCTTCACAATGGCAAACGTAATAGAGCAGGTGCAAAAGCCTACCCTTGTTCTCGCACACAATAAAACTCTCGCTGGACAACTTTATTCCGAATTCAAAGAGTTCTTCCCAGAAAACGCAGTTGAATACTTTGTATCCTACTACGATTACTACCAACCAGAGGCATACATAGCCTCATCAGATACATACATAGAAAAAGATGCTTCAATTAATGATGAAATAGACAAACTAAGACACTCTGCAACGGCTTCATTATATGAAAGAAAAGATGTAGTAATAATTGCATCGGTATCATGCATATATGGGCTGGGTGACCCGATTGATTACAAAAACATGGTGATTTCGCTAAGACCAGGAATAGAGGCATCTCGCAATGCCATACTAAAAAGACTTATAAATATGCAATATACAAGAAACGAGATAGACTTCAAAAGGGGTACATTTAGGGCAAAAGGAGATATAGTAGAAATATATCCTTCAAACCTAGGAGAAAGTGCAATTAGAATAGAATTTTTTGGTGACGAAATAGATAAAATTTCAGAAATAAGTCCATTAACAGGAAAACCAATAGCAGTAAGGAATCACGTAGTAATTTTCCCAAATTCACACTACGTAACAGAAAAAGAAAAGATGCAATCTGCAATTGAAAAAGTAGAAAAGGAATTAGAAGGAAGAGTAGAATTTTTCAAAAATCAAAATAAATTTATAGAAGCACAAAGAATAGAAGAACGAACCAATTTCGATATGGAGATGCTAAGAGAAACTGGTTTTTGCCAAGGGATAGAAAACTATTCTAGATATATAAGTGGAAGAGAGGAAGGAAGTCCGCCATTTACATTGTTCGACTATTTCCCAAAAGATTTTCTGCTTATAATAGACGAATCGCATGTTACAATACCACAAGTTAGAGGAATGTACAATGGTGACAGAGCAAGAAAGGATTCGTTGGTAAACTATGGCTTTAGGCTACCTTCAGCCTACGATAATAGACCACTTAAATTCAACGAATTTGAATCAAAAATAAACAACTGTATTTTTACAAGTGCAACACCTGCAGACTATGAGGCAGAACACTCTCAAAATGTTGTTGAACAAATCATTAGACCAACAGGATTGTTAGATCCAGAAATAGAAGTAAAACCTGTTGAAAACCAAATAGATGACCTAATCACACAAATTAATAAAAGAACAGATAAAAATGAAAGAGTTCTTGTAACTACATTGACTAAGAAAATGGCAGAAGACTTAACGACCTATTTAAAAGAAGTAGGAATAAAGGTACGATATATGCATTCAGATATTGCTGCCTTAGAAAGAATGGAAATAATACGTGATTTGCGAATTGGTAAATTTGATGTATTAGTTGGAATAAACCTTTTAAGGGAAGGATTAGATTTGCCAGAGGTTTCACTTGTTGCAATATTGGATGCAGATAAAGAAGGATTTTTGCGTTCAGAAAGGTCCTTAATTCAAACAGTAGGGCGTGCAGCAAGAAATACGGAAGGAAAAGTAATAATGTATGCAGATGAACTTACAGAATCAATGGAAAAGGCTATAAGCGAAACAAATAGAAGAAGAAAAATTCAAATGCAATACAACATAGAAAATGGGATAACACCGCAAACAATACAAAAATCAGTTAGAGACACAATTAAGGCAACAATTGTCGAAGATATAAAAACTGAATATGAAATAAAGGAAAATGAAAGTGTAGAAGAATTAATAGACAAGCTAACTGAAGAAATGCTTGTCGCAGCAAGTGCCATGGAATTCGAACGAGCAGCTGAATTAAGAGATAAAATAAAAGAATTAGAAAACTTAACTACTTAACAGTTATTGGTTAATGGTTTTCAGCAAAATAGCTTTCGGAGGTTAGTATATGTTTTTAAAAAGTGAACGACAGCTCTTTGAGGCCCATGGAGTCTTCGGAGGCTTGGAGGAGCTTTTTAAAAACATATACTAACCTCCGAAAGCGGAAATTTTAGAGAAAACCATTAAACAGCAACACTTAACATAAAATATTTGCCAAATATATTGAAAAATTATCATATTTATGATATACTCGGTCAAACAATGAAAAAATATATTTCTAAAATATAAAGATTAAGGAATAAAAAGGAATGGAAAATATTGCAGACAGACTTAATCAAAAGATAAAAACAATGGAAAGTCCAATCGTAGTAGGATTAGACCCTGTATTGAAAGAAATTCCAAATTGTTATAAGTATTTACTTGAACGTGAAATAAAAGGTGACTTATCAGCAAGACGGAAATTTAACAACTAGGATTCAACAAATAGCAAATTGTTTTTTTAACTTTAATAAGGATATTATTGATAGTGTGAAAGATATAGCACCAGCAGTAAAGCCACAAATGGCTTTTTATGAAATGTATGGTTGGGCAGGTGTACTTGCATATCAGAAAACAGTAGAATATGCTAAATCTAAAGAGATGCTCGTAATAGGAGATGCAAAAAGAGGAGACATAGGAAATACAGCTCAAGCATATGCAAAAGGACATTTAGGAAAAGTAGATATAGGAAATGGTGAAGAAGCACCAATATTTGATGTAGACTTTTTAACAGTTTCACCTTATTTAGGTGATGATACTCTGCAACCATTTATTGATGAGTGCATAAAGAATAATAAGGGTATATTTGTATTAGCAAAAACTTCTAATTTCGGTAGCGGATATATACAGGATAAAGTAGATCAAGAAGGAAAGACAATATATGAAACTGTTGCAGAATATGTGGCTCAGCAAGCTGAAAGACTTAAAATTAAAACTGGATATTCACCAATTGGTGCAGTAGTAGGCGCAACATATCCTGAACAAGCATTAAAATTAAGAAATATAATGCCAAACAATATAATCTTAGTACCTGGTTATGGTGCACAAGGAGCAACTGCAAAAGATGTTACTAATTCATTTGATAAAGATGGATTAGGAGCAATAGTTAATTCATCGAGAGGAATAATTTATGCCCATAAGAAAAGATACCCTAATGGAGATTGTACGAGAGAACAGTATAAAGAAGAAGTAAGAAAAGCTACAGAAGATATGAAAAAAGACATTACACAAGCATTAGAAAAGGAAGATAAAGGATACAATAAATTAGATAGAGACAGATAATACCTCTCGAAACGGGAGCGAACTTATTGTAAGCGATTTCTGCATTGTAAATTATGAAAGGGGATAAACATATGATACGAACACGTTTTGCACCAAGTCCAACAGGATACATGCATATAGGAAATTTAAGAACAGCACTATATGCTTATTTGATAGCGAAAAAAGATAATGGGAAATTTTTATTAAGAATAGAAGACACTGACAAAGATAGACAAGTTGAAGGAGCATTAGAAGTAATATACGACACATTAAAAAGTGTAAACTTAATATATGATGAAGGCCCAAATGTAGGTGGAAACTATGGACCATACATTCAATCAGAAAGACTACCAATATATAAAGAATATGCTGAAAAATTAATTGAACTAGGTGGAGCACGTTATTGTTTCTGCACAGAAGAAGAAATTGAAACTTCAAGAGAAAATGCAGAAAAACAAGGAATTACATTTAAGTATAACGATCCATGTAAAAATATGAGACTAGAAGATGCAAGAAAAAGAATAGCTTTGGGTGAAAAATATGTAATTCGTCAAACAATTGACCCAAGAGGAGTTTCAGCATACCATGATGAAGTGTATGGGAAAATAGAAGTCGAAAACGCAATTTTAGATGAAAGCGTATTATTAAAATCAGATGGTTATCCAACATATAATTTTGCCAATGTAATAGATGATCATCTTATGGAAATAACACATGTAATTAGAGGCAACGAATACCTATCTTCAACACCAAAATATAATCTTATATACAAAAGTTTTGGTTGGGAAACACCAAAATATTTGCATTTACCAACTGTAATGAAGGATGAACAACATAAATTAAGTAAAAGAAATGGAGATGCATCGTTTCAAGATTTGATTGAAAAAGGATATTTACCAGAAGCAATAATAAATTACATTGCTTTACTTGGCTGGAGTCCAGGCTCAGAGCAGGAAGTATTTTCATTAAAAGAATTAACAGAAGTATTTTCAATAGAAAGACTAAACAAAGCACCAGCAATATTTGATATTGAAAAGTTAAAATGGTTAAATGGTGTATATATTAGAAATTTATCATTAGAAGAGTTTCATAATAAAGCAAAAAAATACTATAATTTTACTAAGAACATAGACGAAAAAGCAGTAAGCAAAACATTACAGCAAAGAGTAGAGTTATTAGCAGACATACCAGAAATGATTGACTTTGTTAATGAATTGCCAGAATATAGCACAGAATTGTATATTCATAAAAAAATGAAAACAGACGAACAAATATCAAAAATAGTTTTAGAAAAAATAAAAGAGGTTATAGAAGGACTCAACGATTGGACAGAACAAAACATACATGACGAATTAATGAAACTTCCAGAACAAATGAATATGAAAAATGGTCAAGTATTGTGGCCATTAAGAACCGCAATATCAGGCAAGGCATTTACACCAGGCGGAGCAGTTGAGTGGAGCTATATATTGGGTAAAGAAGAAACACTTAGGAGGATAAATGTAGGAATAGAAAAGTTAAGTATGTAGAATAGCGTGAGTGGTTGGTGTATCTTTTAAAAAAACTGCCCGACAGCCCATTGAGGCATACGGATTACCCCTTGACCTGGAGGGAGTTTTTTTAAAAGATACACCAACCACGGAAGCGGATTATTCGAGTTGATTTTTGTGTGAAAGGGATGTTAAATTAATATGAAAAGACTAAAACAATTTGGAATATATATAATATTAATCATAGCACTATATGTTGTAACTAGTTTTTTAGCATGCCTATATATAGCAAATACATATAAAAATATAACCAATTATGAAATACTTGCAAATTCGCCAGAAATAACCATTCTTGAAAGCAAAGGAACATATATTAATGGGTATGTTTTAGGTACAGTAAAAAATAATACAGGTAGTGACATTACTCAAAAATATATTAAAATTGATTTTTATAATAAAAGTGAACATTATATGGGAACGAAAGATGTTAAATTAAGCAATTTTAAAACTGGAGAAACATTAGAGTTTAAAGCTAATTTTAAATATGAAAATATAGCAAGTTATAAAGTAAGCTTTGAAGATACACCTACAATACTATCTGAAAATGATTCAGATTATACCACATGGTACTGGTTTGGTGCGATTACAGGAGTAGTATTATTCTTATATTATGTGTTATAATAACTAAATAATTTTGAAAAAAATGGGTATCCTAAGATATATTCAAGTTTTTATATATCTTAGGATTCTTTAATTTTTTTACAATTATTTTTTTAAAAAAGTACTTGCAATACATATAACTTTGTAATATAATTGTAACAAACTTGTAATATAATTGTAACAAAAGGAGAGATATAATTCATGTGGGGACAAGATATAGCAATAGATTTAGGAACAGCTAGTGTAATAGCGTATATAAAAGGAAAAGGAATAGTATTAAGAGAACCCTCAGTAGTTGCAGTTGACAGCAAAACAAACGAAGTCTTAGCAGTTGGTAATGAAGCAAGAAGAATGCTAGGAAGAACACCAGGGAATATAGTTGCAACAAGACCTTTGAAGGAGGGTGTTATATCTAATTATACGGTAACAGAAAAAATGCTAAAAAATTTCATAAAAAAAATAGGCGGACGTACTATTTTTTCACCAAGGATAATGATTTGTATACCGTCACTTGTTACAGAAGTTGAAAAAAAAGCTGTAATAGATGCAGCAACACAAGCTGGAGCCAGAAAAGTATATTTAATTGAAGAACCAATTGCAGCTGCAATTGGTGCAGGCATAGACATATCTAAGGCACGTGGAAATATGATAATAGATATTGGCGGAGGAACTACAGATATAGCGGTTATTTCGTTAGGTGGCTCAGTAGTAAGCACTTCAATAAAAGTAGCAGGAGATAAATTTGATGAAGCAATTGTAAAATATATAAAAAGAAAACACAATGTAATTATAGGAGAGAGAACAGCTGAAGATTTAAAAATGAATATAGGATGTGTATATCCAAAAATTCAAGATGTAGAAATGGAAGTTAGAGGAAGAGATTTAGGGACTGGATTACCAAAAACAATTACAGTGTATTCTAGTGAAATGATGGAAGCACTAAGTGAACCAGCATTAGAAATTGTGGAAGCAGTACATTCAATTTTAGAAAAAACATCACCAGAATTACTTTCAGATATAAGTGATAAAGGCGTATACATGACGGGCGGAGGAAGTTTAGTTGATGGATTAGATAAACTTTTACAAGAACATATAGGGGTAAATGTAATGGTAGCAGAAGATGCAATTTCTTGTGTTGCCGTTGGAACAGGCAAAGCATTGGATAATTTGGATGTATTGGATAAAAAGTATAGAAAGTAGATAAAAAAGGAGATGTTGTAGCTGGAATTTAAAAGTGATACAATAAAAATGTTAAAAGAGCAGTTTGATTTAATTATAAATGTAGAAGAAAATGTGGAATTTTGGTATGCAAGAGATTTACAAGGGAAATTAGGATATACTGAATGGAGAAATTTTGAAGATGTAATAAACAAAGCTATGATAGCATGCAAAAACTCGGGATTTCAAGTGACTGACCATTTTGTTAAGGTCAACAAAATGGTAGAAATAGGCTCAGAAGCAAAAAGAAAAATAGAAGACTATAAATTAACACGTTATGCATGTTATTTAATAGCACAAAATGGTGACTCCCAAAAACCACAAATTGCATTTGCTCAAACATATTTTGCAGTTCAAACTAGAAAACAAGAAGTTATTGAAGATAGAATAAAATTAATGAATAGATTAGAAGCAAGAGATAGATTAAGAGAATCAGAAAAACAATTATCTAAAAATATATATGAAAGAGGAGTAGATGATAAAGGATTTGCTATTATTCGCTCAAAAGGAGATTCAGCATTATTTGGAGGGCTAAATACTTCTCAAATGAAAACGAAATACGGAGTAAAAGATAATAGGCCATTAGCAGATTTTTTGCCAACATTAACAATTGTTGCTAAAAACCTAGCAACAGAAATGACTAATCATAATGTAACAGAAGAAAACTTATATGGAGAAGAAAGTATATCAGGTGAACATATTCAGAATAATTTAAGTGTAAGAAGCATGTTAGGCAAAAGAGGTATAAAGCCAGAAAATTTAAAACCGGCAGAAGATTTAAAGAAATTAGAAAGAAGAGTTAAGTCAGAAGAAAAAAGGATAGCAAGAAACAAGAAATTGCCAAAATAGAAGTTTCATTTTTACTTTGTCAAAAAATAATTATAAGTATACTTAGAAAAATAAAAAGGATTATGAAACGACAGAAACGGAGGAACATGAGTGATGTCAACGAATGGAATGGTGAACAAACGTAAAAAGACGCTCGCATTTCATACACTCGGTTGTAAAGTAAATACATACGAAACAAATGCAATGATTCAAAAATTTATAGAAGCGGGGTACACAATAGAAGATTTTGATAATAAATCTTCTATTTACATTGTAAACACTTGCACAGTAACAAGTATAGCAGATAGAAAATCAAGGCAGTACTTAAGAAAAGCAAAACAAAACAACAAAAACGCAATAGTTGTAGCTGTAGGTTGCTATGTAGAAAGTGCTAAAGCTGAAATTGAGAATATTTCTGAGATAGATTTGGTTATAGGTAATAATGATAAGGCAAACATTGTTCAGTTAGTAGAAGAGTATATGGCAACTCTACCAAATAGCTCGCTCTCAGGGATGACAGGTGATGGAGAGATATGTTGTCCGAGCAGCGAGGAGGAAACATATCTCACAGTGGGAGCGAATTCTTATGATAGAGCACTAAAGTACACAAAATCTCCTATTGCTTACCAAGATTTCGGCTCAATTACATACAATCCAAATACTAGAACCAACATAAAAATCCAAGACGGATGCGACAACTTTTGCACATATTGCATAATCCCTTACGTACGTGGAAGAATAAGGAGTAGACTAAGGAAAAACATAATAGACGAAATAAAAGAACTAACGAAAAAAGAAAAAAGAGAAATAGTAATAACAGGAATAAACATTTCAAACTACGAAAAAGAAATAAACAATGAAAATGGATTAATAGAACTACTTGAAGAAATTAATAAAATAGAAGGCTTGAAATCAATTAGATTAAGTTCCTTATCTCCAACAATATTAACGGAAGAATTTATTTTAAGACTAGCAAAATTAGATAAAATATCTCCACATTTTCATCTATCTTTACAAAGTGCATGTGATGAAACTCTAAAAAGAATGAACAGAAAATACAATGTAACATTATTAGAAAAAAATATTAATAACCTAAAACAAGCTTTTCCAAATTCATATTTAGCAACAGACATTATAGTGGGATTCCCAGGAGAAACAGATGAGGAATTCACACAAACGTACGAATTTTTGAAAAAGATTAAATTCAATAAACTACACGTATTTCCTTATTCAAAAAGGAAAGGAACAATTGCTGCAAACATGAAAAATCAAGTAGAAAACGAAATAAAAAAACAACGAAGCAAAATGCTGATGTTTATTCTGTAACATAACTGTAACATAACTGTAACAAAAAAATAATATAAAATTTGACAAAAAAGCTTGAAAAAATTACATTTATAGTATAAAGTATAAGAAGAATATAAATGTTCCTATACAAATGTAAAAGGAATAAGGAGGAAACACAAATGGATGAATTTAATATAATTGGTATGGAAGAGAGTGGAATGCCAGAATCAAGTTTTGGAAAAATTCAAGAAGAAAGTTCAGCTTTGCCAGCAAAGATAAGCATATGGTCAAAGTTTAAAAACTTTTTATTACAAGATGTAGAAGAAATGCAATTGGTAATGACGCCAGGAGAGCAAAAATTTGTTGATTTCTGGACACAAAAAGTAACGATAGATGATATGTATAATTTTATGTTTAAACCAATTAAATTTAAATAAAAATTTATTTTAATTAAAATGTGATTAAAAAATGGTGGGGGATGGTCTCGCCTTTTTTTGTATGAGTGGAGTAAAATAATGAAGAATAATAAAGTTTTAGTAGCAATGAGTGGTGGAGTTGATAGTAGTGCAACCGCAATATTACTTAAACAACGCGGATTTACAGTAATAGGTGTTACAATGCGAATATTAGATGAAGAAATCGGGAACAACGACAACTTAATTGCAATCGACGACGCAAAAAATGTATGTGAAAAACTAAACATTCCACATCATGTATTAGAGTGTAGAAACGCCTTCATCTATTATGTTATAAATTATTTTAAAGAAACATACAAAAAGGGACAAACTCCAAATCCATGTATACAATGTAATACTTTTCTTAAATTTGGTGAGCTTTTTAAGTTTGCTGAAGAATTAAACTGTGACTACATGGCTACAGGACATTATGCTAGAACAGAGTTTGATAATAAATATAATACATACGTAATAAAAAAAGCAAAGAACAGATTAAAAGATCAAACCTATGTTTTATATGGAATAAATAAAGAAAAAGTTTCTAAACTAATGTTTCCATTAGGAGAATTTGAAAATAAAAATCAAATTAGACAAATATTAGAAAATGAAGGATTGGAAGTATTAAGCAAAAAGAAAGATAGTCAAGAAATTTGTTTTATACAGGATAATGATTATGGGAAATTTTTAACCGAAGACTTAAGAATAAAGCCAAAAGCAGGCAATATTGTAGATAAACAAGGAAATATTTTAGGAAAACATAATGGACTTATGTTTTATACTATTGGTCAAAGAAAAGGCTTAGGAATTTCAAACAAGACGCCGTTATACGTTGTTAAATTAAATAATGAAAAAAATGAAATTATTGTTGGTGAAGAAAATGATTTGTACAATGATGAATTAATTGCCAAAGACTGTAATTTTTTAATTGATATAAATTTACAAGAAAAATTAACTGCAAAAGTAAGATATTCTGCAAAAGATGCAGAAGTAGAAATATGTAAAATGGATAAAAACACAGTAAAAGTAAAATTTATTAAACCACAAAGAGCAATTACAAGTGGACAAGCGGTAGTGTTTTATAACAATGATATCCTTGTTGGAGGAGGAATAATAGCATGAAAAACGAAAAAGGCTTTACTTTAATTTCGGCGATTATGTACTTATTAATTGCAACTATAGTTATAAGTCTTATAGTTGCAATATCAGCAAGTGTAATAAAAAGTTTTAAAGTAGCAAATGATAATGACACAAAAACAGTTGAAATGAATAAGATTAACATGTACATGTTAACCGAAATGAACATTCCTAATAATAAAGTAGAAATGGTAAATGCAGATGGAACATATATTTCCTTTTCACAAGGTAGTAACTACGTTTTTCAAGATAATATTTTATATAAGGACAAATATAAAATAGCAGAGGGGATAGGAAGTGTAGCAAACAATAAGTTTTTTGAAGTGGATCAGGAAAATGGAAAAACTGTGTTAACCATAAATATGCAAATAGATGGAAAAACTGAACAAAGTAAATATATTTTTCGTAATGTACCTACAGTTGGCAATGCAATAGGAACTGATACTATAGCAATAAACGCACAAGAAGGATCTACAATAAATACGATAAATTTAATATTATCTAATTTAAAACGTAAATATACGCTATATTATGTAGCAGTAGATGCTGAAGGAGGTTATACGCCAACAAACAATACGGATTTAATAAATTTTGTAAAAAATGGAACGAATGTTAATTTACAAAATGCAAATTATAGTGGAGCTCATATTGCAAGAGGAAGTATTGATGTTGATAGTGGCAAAAGTACATATACTTTAACGGGTCTTGGGATAGCAGGTGATGCTGGATTAGTAGGTGGTGTAGCGTATAATATTTATATTGTGACAGAAGATAGCAATAATAATATAAGCGACATGACAGATTTGGGGTATCCTCAATTAGCACAAGGGTTTGATGGAGGATTTGGAACAAGTGGAAATCCATATATTATTAAGAGCGGTATTACATTATCTCATATGAATTATTCAGTATATATGGCGAATGCTAATTTATATTATAAGTTACAAAACAATATAGATTTATCTCAATATAATACAGGAGAAGGTTGGACGCCAATTGGAAATGCTACTGGTACCGATACTCAATTTAGTGGAACTTTTGATGGTTCTGGATTTGCAATTACAAATTTAACAATAAATAATAGTACAGCAACGGAAGTTGGCTTATTCGGAGCATCAAAAGGAGTTATAGAAAATGTTGGAATAGATAGTGGAAATGTAAAATCTACAAATTCAACAGGAACTAAAGTAGGAGGTTTGGTAGGGTATGTAGAAGGAGGAAGTATAATAAACTCATACTCTAATGCAACTGTAAGTAATGCAACAGGAACGGATGGTGGAGCAGGAACAGGAGGATTAATAGGAAGTCTTTCTGGCGGAACATCTAGTGTGCCAGTTATGATTAGCAAATCATATGCTTCTGGCAGTGTTTCAGGAACACAGGACGTTGGAGGATTTGTTGGAGATATTACATCGCCAACTGTTGCAACTAGTTTTATAAATATTGAAAGATGTTATGCAACTGGCGATACAACTCTAAGTTCAGGCTATCAGTTAGGTGGGTTTATAGGAAAAGTACAAGGGAATAGTGTAAAAATAACAAATTGTTATGCGAGAGGGAATGTATCAAGCACATCTGTCACAAATACAACTGGTCTTGAGAGGACTGGAGGATTTGGTGGCTGGATTGGAGACACAACAGCAAGTACTTCGGCAAGTATCAGTTATTGTTATGCATCAGGGGATGTAACTAGTGCAAATACTAATATAAGCAATGCTAACAGTGGTATAGGAGGATTTGTTGGAGCGGTACCTAATGTAGCAACAGTAACAATTCAAAATTGTTTAGCAATGAATAACAAAGTAAGTGCTAGTGCACAGTATGGGAAAACAGGAAAATTTATTGGATATCGTTTGGGAGCATCACCAGTGTTTAATAGAAATTATGCTAATTCAGCAATGACAACAAATGGAACAGCTACACAAATAACAGTGGCAACACAATTAGATATAACAACTTATAACCTTACTGCAATGCTTTTAGCAAGTTTCTATACAACTGCTACAAACTGGACGGCAGCATGGGATACAACTATTTGGAATCTTACAAATGGAGCATTACCTACATTTGTACCGTAAAATTATAATTTTATCAAATTTTTCGTGAAATCTAAATTTGCGGAAGAATTAAATTCATATGCTAGAGTGTACACATTTGTAGCCCAGATGTCAATATCTAGCATTCTTTTTAAACTTTTATTTGTGTTCTTGTCTAAAAACTTTTTAGGCGAAGTAATAATACGTAACTGCTTATTTTCTTTAGCAATTTGAGACAATAAAAATTCACCATTTTTATTAAAGCCTAAAACTCTAATGTATGGTTTACTTTTAAAAGAGATTTCCATATCTTTTTTTGTAATGCCTAATATAGAATATAATAATATTCTAGCTATTCTAGTATGAGTATATCTTTTAGATTTTACAGCAAATATTAAATCCTTTACATTATTGCATGAATTTGCTGCATTTTTAATACTAAATTCAAGTCCTTCATTTACATCTGGTAAATTAGCTATATCGGCTATGGGCATTTTTCTTAAAGTAAACAAAATTTCTTTTTCAAGTGAATTAATTTCGTAGACACATTCACCATGTTCTAATTTAAATTTTAAAATTTTCACTACTTCAGCAGGCATAGTATTAATAACTTCATTTAGCCTGCCGTTTCTGACATATTCACGGATAGAAGTAGCACTTGTTATATTATCTTTTACGTGAATTTCGTTGTGATTTACAGCGGTTCTTTTTATTGTAATTGGTTTTATATTGCTTTTTTGTTGAACCAATGCCTTTATGTATTCTATTCCCAAAATATTATTTGGAGAAGATATAACGTTGGCATATTTTCTGATATTATTTAAATACAGCAATAAGGCTTTTTCACGGGCTTTTGGGAAAGAGTTTCCTTGGTTTAGTTCTCTATTTAACATAGTAACGTATTCTGTGGGTTGATCAATTAAAACTTGAGCGATATTATTTAGGATATGGATGTCGCCAGATTCACTACCAAAAGATAAAAAGTCAACAATTTTTAAATTATCTAAAATTTTTATAGCACCGCTTGCAAAGTTTTCAGCACTAGATAAATTATATAGTACTGGTAATTCAATAACTAAATCTATTCCACTTTTAATTGCCATTTCTGCTTTAGTCCATTTATCTATTAAAGAGGTGGTACCTCTTTGTCCAAAGTTTCCACCCATAACGCATATTGTAAAATCAGAGTTAGTAAGTTCTTTTGATTTTATTAAGTGTTGTAAGTGTCCATTATGGAATGGGCTATATTCAGCAATTATTCCTAATACATTACGTTTCATGGTTCCTCCCAAAAATTATTATAGAAAAAGACATTCGTTCTTAAAGAATAGTATTATTTTTTTTATAAAACATCCGCTTGAGGTGGTTAGTATATGCTTTTTAAAAAGCTACTCCAAGTCAAGGGGTAATCCGTATGCCTCAAAGGGCTGTCGTACGCTTTTTAAAAAGCATATACTAACCACCTCAAGCTACTTTGCTGAAAAGTGTTAACTTGTAATACCTCTAAGAGCTACTTATTCTTATTCTAATTTCATTTTTTATATATTTGTGATATAATATCACAAACATATAAAAAAAACAATAGGAGTGAGAAGATATGAAAAAAGTAGTAATATACACAGATGGAGCTTGTTCGGGGAATCCTGGTCCTGGAGGTTGGGGTGCAGTTTTAATGTATGAAAATGCAAAAAAAGAGGTTTCTGGAGGAAGTAAGGAAACCACAAATAATATAATGGAAATTACTGCAGTAGTTGAATCTTTGAAATTGTTAAAATACCCGTGTGAAGTCGAAGTTTATAGTGATAGTGCATATGTGGTAAACACATTTGAAAAAAACTGGCTAGAAAAATGGAAAAAAAATGGCTGGAAGAATTCAAAGAAAGAAGATGTGAAAAATAAGGAGTTATGGGAGAAATTAGATTCTTTATGCCAAATTCACAAAGTGAGCTTTATTAAAGTAAAAGGACATGCAGATAATGAGTTAAACAATCGTTGTGATGAATTAGCAAGAGGAGCGATTGGGTAATTTAAAGTTTTAATCGGAAATAAAAAAGGTTAACAAATACAAAAATTAGAATATAAAAGCGAGGGGTTTTATTATAAAACACCCTCGTTGGAAATTAGATATCTTTATTCTTTCTGTATTTTTCGAGAAGAGTGGCTTCTTCAGTAGATATTCTAGGTAAATCATCAGGGGAATTAGCGAACTTCCTTGTTAATTCAACGAATTCCTTATCAACAAAGACAAGGCAATTCCCATACCATTCATATTTACATTTTGAACAATGATAGCTATAGACACTAGAACGAATTGCTCCATCTACTTCATTAAACAACTCTGTTGTATCGACTTCAAAAGAACCGCATTTTGGACAATTCATAGGGTAGCCTCCGTTTTTTTTGCAGAGAATTCTGCATACTACAGATAATCAAATATGCATACATAATATCATATTTATTACAATAAATCAATAAAATACTTGACAAACTCAAAAAAATAGTGTAAAGTATAATAGCATTACAGAAGAGAGGTAACCATGGATAAAAATGTAGAAATAAGTATGCTTTGCCAAATATATGGTAAACTACTAACTAAAAAGCAATTTGAATATATAAACGACTACTACAACAATGACCTATCTCTATCTGAAATTGCAGAAAACAACAACATTACAAGACAAGCAGCAAGAGACAATCTAAAGAAAGGAGAACATAAGCTTTTTGAATTTGAAGAAAAGCTAAATATTATGAAAAAGACATTACAACAAGAACAAAAGATAGCAGAAATATTATATAAAATAACTAAAATAAAAGAAAAATCTTCAGACAAACAAGTGGCTCATATTTTAAATGAAGTAAAACATGAACTAAATTGTTTGGTGTAATAGACTAAAATCTAACAGTATAGAATAAAGTAGCCTTCAGAGGTTAGGGTATGTATTTTTAAAATGAAGCCCGACACCCCTGCTGGCCATGGAATCCCGCAGAGGCTTGGAGGGTTTATTTTAAAAATACATACCCTAACCTCTGAAGGAGGACGTCTTATTCGATACAAATAAGGAAGAATTGGAGGTATAAACAAAGCATGGCATTTGAAGGTTTAAGTGATAAACTCCAAAGTATAACACGAAAGTTAAGAGGCAAGGCGAGAATTTCAGAATCAGATTTAAAAGAAGTTTTACGAGAAGTTAAGCTTGCCCTTTTAGAAGCAGATGTTAATTACAAAATAGTTAAAGAATTTGTAAGCAAAGTTGAAGAAAAAGCACTAGGAGAAGATGTTTTGAAATCATTAACTCCGGGACAACAAGTAGTAAAAATAGTTAAAGATGAGTTAGAAATACTTCTAGGTGGAGAAACAAGCAAAATTAACTTTACACCAAATCCGCCAACAATAATAATGCTCATAGGCTTACAAGGTTCAGGAAAAACAACAACAGCTGGAAAACTTGCAAACCTATTAAGAAAACAAGGCAAAAAGCCACTACTTGTCGCATGCGATGTATATAGACCTGCAGCAATTAAGCAATTACAAGTAGTTGGCTCACAATTGAATATACCAGTTTATAGTAACGAAAATACAAAAGATGTTCCATTAATAGCTAAACAAGCTTTGAGTATGGCAATTTCAAAATTATACGACTGTATAATACTAGATACAGCAGGACGTTTACACATTGACGAAGAACTAATGCAAGAGTTAAAAAACATTAAAACAAATGTGAAACCACACGAAATATTGCTTGTAGTAGATGCTATGACAGGGCAAGATGCAGTAAATGTAGCAGAAAGTTTTAATCAAAATTTAGGGATAGATGGCATAATACTAACAAAGCTAGATGGAGATACAAGAGGTGGAGCAGCATTATCGGTAAAACAAATTACAGGTAGACCTATAAAATTTGTTGGAACTGGTGAAAAATTAAGTGACTTGGAAGTATTTTATCCAGATAGAATGGTATCTAGAATACTAGGAATGGGCGATGTACTTTCAATTATAGAAAAGGCAGAAGAATCATTTGACTTAGAAGAAGCGGAAAAGCTTGAAGCACAACTAAAGAAAGAAACATATGATTTAGATGATTATTTAGTACAACTTAGACAAATGAAAAAAATGGGTTCGTTTTCATCAATTTTAAAAATGATACCAGGTTTAAGTCAGTTGAAAGATGTAAAAATTGATGAAAAAGAATTCGAAAAAATAGAAGCAATTATCTGTTCAATGACGAAGGAAGAGCGAAAGAAACCACATATTTTAAATGGTAAAAGAAGAAGTAGAATAGCGAGTGGCAGTGGGACTAAAATTCAAGATATAAATAAATTTATGAACTCTTTTGAAGAAACACAAAAAATGATGAAAAAAATGAAAAATGAAAAATCTATGAAGAATGCATTTAAAGGACTAGATATGGATGCATTGAAAAATATGAAAATGTAAAAAATAAATGTCATCCTGAACCCTTCTTACAAAGCCTTTCTATGAAGGATTTCCTAAAGAATATGGGATTCTTCGCAAGTAAAGTCTTTGTAGATAGGCTCAGAATGACAATTACAAAGGGGTGAAAGTATGGTAAAAATAAGATTAAAAAGAGTTGGCGCAAAAAAAGCACCATTCTACAACATAGTAATAGCAGATTCTAGAACAGCTAGAAATGGGAAAATAATAGAAGAAATTGGATACTATAATCCAATGACAAATCCAGCTGAAATTAAAATAGATTTAGAAAAGGTAGAAAAATGGATTAAGAATGGAGCAAAACCAACAGACACAGTAAGGTATTTGATAGACAAGTCAAAAGTTGGAGAGCAGAAGGCGTAAAAGTAAAGGTTCATGATTGAACCCAAGGAGGATAATTATGAAAGAACTTTTAGAAACAATAATAAAGTATTTAGTAGAGTTTCCAGATAAAGTTACAATAACTGAAAAAAACGAAAATCAGATTACCGTTTTTGAAGTAAGAGTAGCGTCAGAAGACATGGGAAGAGTTATAGGAAGAGAAGGGCAAATTGCTAGATCAATAAGAACATTAATGAAATCAGTTGCTACTAAACAAAAAACAAGAATTTCTGTAGAATTTGTTGATTAAGGTGAATATATGCAAGAATATTTTGAAATTGGTCAAATAGTTAATACCATTGGCATAAAAGGATTTGTGAAAGTTGTTCCTTTTACAGATAACGTAAAAAGGTTTGACGATTTAAAATCTGTTTTAATAGTAAGAAACGAAAAAACAGAAGAGTATCTAATTGAAGAAGTAAAGTATTACAAACACTTGGTACAAATAAAGTTTAAAGGCATTGATGATATAAACGAAGCAGAAAAATTTAAAGGTGCTTACTTAAAAATTCATCGAAAAGATGCGGTAAAGCTACCGTTAGATTCATACTTTATAGCAGATTTAATAGGGTTAGAGGTATATACAAACCAGAACGAATATTTTGGCAAAGTAGAAGATATTTTTTCAACAAAAAGTAATGATGTATACGTTATTAAAAATGAACTTGGAAAACAAATTCTAATACCAGCAATAAAAACAGTAATTAAAGAAATTAGCATAGAAAAGAAACGTATTATAATTAATGTAATTGAAGGGTTGATATGAAATTTGATGTATTAACACTTTTTCCAGAAATGTTCGAACCTATTAAACAAAGTATAATAGGAAGAGCTGAACAAAAAGGAAAAATAGAAATAAGTTTAATAAATATTAGAGATTTTTCTAAAAATAAACATAAAAAAGTAGACGATTATCCTTATGGTGGTGGTTCTGGAATGGTAATAGCACCAGACGTTGTATATGAATCATATATGTCAATTAAAGATAAGGAAAAAGCAAAGGTTATATACTTAACGCCAAAAGGAAGTACTTTAACACAAAACAAGGTAAAAAGTTTAAGTAAAGAAAATCATTTAATTTTGTTATGTGGACATTATGAAGGTATAGATGAAAGGGTATTAGAAGAAATTGTAGATGAAGAAATTTCAATAGGCGATTATGTATTAACTGGAGGAGAAATACCAGCAATGGTATTAATTGATACAATTAGCAGATACATAGATGGGGTATTAAATGAAAGTTCAACTACAGAGGAATCATTTTCAAATGACTTATTAGAATACCCGCAATATACAAGACCAGAAGTATTTTTAGATAAAAAGGTACCGGATGTATTATTATCTGGTCACCATGAAAATATAAAAAAATGGAGGCAAGAAAAAGCCTTAGAACAAACCAAGTTAAAACGCCCAGATTTATTAAAGTAGGGGCACATGATTGTGCCCACGATGTAGGGGCGGATTCCATATCCGCCCAATGTATGGGTTGTAGGGGTGCATGATTGCACCAGAAAGGACAAACAAATGGATATTATAAAATCTATTGAACATGAACAGTTAAAATCAAAAATACCAAATTTGAAAATTGGTGATACTGTTAAAGTTTCTGTTAAAATTAAAGAAGGTAACAGAGAAAGAATTCAAGTATTTGAAGGAATTATTATTAAAAAACAAGGTGGAGGAGTAAATGCTACATTTACAGTAAGAAAAATTTCTTATGGTGTGGGTGTTGAAAAAACATTTTTACTACATTCTCCATTAATGGAAAAGGTAGAAGTAGTTAGAGTTGGTAAGGCAAGACGTGCTAAACTACTTTATTTAAGAAAGAGATTAGGCAAGGCTGCTAAAACCAAAGAAAAGGCAGGAGCAAGAATTGAAACTAAGGAAATAACATTAAAAGAAGAAATATTTGTACCAGAAGAAGGTGTAGCAGAAGAAGCTACCGCTGAAGAAGTTGCGGAAGTTGCAGAAACAGTGGCGGAAAAGGAAGCAAAAGAAGTTGAAGTAACTGAAGGTGCTAAAACGGTTGAAGAAACCAAAGTAGCAAAGACAACTGAAGAAGCAAAAGTAGATGAAGTGAAAGATGAATCTGTGGCAACTGAAAAAACTGTTGAAATTCCACCAGTTGAAGAAGTAGCTGAGTTAAGACAACAAGCTGAAGAAGTGGCAGAAGCAGTTAAAAAGGAAACTGAAGATACAACAACTGAAAAAGCCATAGAAGAAGTCAAAGAAGAGTCAGCAACAGAGAAAGACGATGAAGCAGTAGCACCAGAATCTGGAGCACCAACTGGAGAAAAAGTAATTCAAGAAGTAGTAGATACCGTAAGTGAAGAAAAAGTAGAGACAGCAACGGAAGTAGCAGATGAGGAGAAGAAGTAAGTTTTGCAAATAAAATAAGAGAGCTTCATGTGGAACCCACAAGCTCTCTTTTATTGGGACTTAGAACAAATATTTGAATATTAGACTTCTTTCGAAATCCATGTGGATTTCAGGCATTGTCATTCTGAGCCTTACTTCGTAGCCAAACTTACGAAGAATCTTACTTTATCTATTTTCAAACTTATACCGACCATTTAGTAATATTCTTCGTGAGCAAAGCTTTGTGGCAGCACTCAGAATGACACTTACTTGTTTTTTGTAAGTATATCACATTTTATGTTTCGAAAGAAGTCTATTATTTCAAATTTGTTTATTAAATTTTTTTTCTACAAATTTAATAAAATCTATTATTTCTTCTTTAGCTTCTTTTGGTAATTTCTGGTATGCGTCTTTAGACATGACTGTTTTTAGCAGGTCATCAGGAACATCATTATTGTTTTCTTTATTAATAGGAACATCATATCCCAGTAACCAGGGTTCGCTAACATTTAATGCCTCAGCTAATGTTGTTAAGTTATCTTGGCCTGCTTTAGCAACTCCTGCCAAGTATTTATTTATAAGTGTTTTATCTATTTTTGTTTTTCCCATTAAGTCTGTCTGTTTTATATTATTTAAACTCATTGCTTTCTTTAATCTATTAGCAAAACTTTCTATTAACAATTAATCACCTCCGAATGTGATATAAATATTATATACCAAAGTTGAATTATTTTCAAGTAAAACCAAATAAATTTAAAAAAATTGAAAAATTTTCAACAAAGTATTGACATTATTTTTTTATAGTATATAATAAGAATAGTTGAAAATAATTCAACAAAAAATTATATTAACAAAATATAAAAGTAACAAACTAAAAGACACTTATGATTAAATAAGACGGAAACTATTAAATTTTTTTAATTATAAAGTTGAAAAATGTTCAACTAATAAAAGTTTAGTTTAAAAACAAAGGAGGGAAAAATGTGAGTGCCATATTATTTATATTATTGATAATTATAATCATAGTTTTTATCTTAAAACACATTGTGTTAACTGGAAAAAACGCAGTACTTAGTGCAATACTTACAGTTAAATGTGAACAAGAGCTTGAATATGGGAAAAGATTAATTGCAATAAACGAAATAGCAATAAGTAATACATATAATAATGAAAAACTGGCTTTAAGAAAAATAAAAGAACTATCTAATGTTAATTAAAAAAAATAAGATAAGGGGGGAATGTTCATGACCAAAGAAGATTTAAAAGAGTATAAAAACACTCAAAAATGGATAGAGGAAAGGCTTGAATATATAGAAGAATACAAAGCTAGAGTAGAAAAAGTTACACATATATTGTTAGATGGACCGAGTCGGTAAAGGTGGAATTTCAGATAGAATGGCGGAGGAGATAGCAAAATTAAATGATTTTATACAGGAATTATTAGAAATTATATTAACTGAACAAGAAAAGCAAAAAGTGATATTAGAACAATTAAACAAACTGGAAGAACCATATAGGTTATTATTGGATAAAGCATATATACGAGGAAAAAGTTTAGTAGATGTTTCTGAGGAAATGGGCTATGGATATAAACATATAGGCAGAATTAATAGAATAGCATTAGGGTTATTTGATAAATTAGATAAAGAAGTCCTAAAAAGTCCTAGCATGTCCTAAATAAAATATGCTATAAATAAAATAACGATAATTAAAAAATCGATTAAAAAAATGAGAAAGGGGAAGAAATAGATGAAAGAAATAAATGATTTTGAAATAATTTATGACGTATTAAAAAGAATACATGACTTTATAGATGAAGAAGAATTTGATACAGAACAAATTAGTTATGAAACATTGGAAATTTCAAAGGCTCGTTGGAATAATTATATTGAAGCATTAGTCGATGAAGGATATATAAAGGGCGTAATTATTGAGAAACAATTGGATGGCGATAAGATTATTGATGTATCGGAAATAAAACTCACATTAAAGGGTTTAAAATATTTAGACGAAAATTCAATAGAGCAAGAATCATAAAAAAGAAATAACTATTGCCCCAAAACCGTTATGGCATATAAACTGGCTGGAAAATACCCTTGTGAAATGGGATATAAACTTTCACGATTACTGGGAGACACCAGAGATAAAAACGTAAACTAGGAGGTCAAATGGAATTTCTAAAAGATATTCTAGGTGATGACTTGTACAAACAAGTTGCAAAAAAAATCAGTTCTTATAATTCTAAAAAAAGCAATAAAGATAACAAAGTAAAAATTGCAAATTTAGGGAGCGGTAAGTATATTAGCAAAGCTAAATATAAAGCCCTTGAAATAAAGTATAAAAAAATTATTTCAAGATTTATTAAAGAACAAAATAAACCCCCATATATATATATTTCAAATGATGGAAATAAAAATAAAACTGGGGTAAATGATTTTGTATGCATTATCAAAAAAAATTAAGAAGGAAATTAGAGTGAAAATACGAAATATTTTCATAATGAATTGTGCCTTCAAAGAAAGGAATGTAAATTAAAATGAGTGATGTAAAAGCAATGGGAACAACTTTAACAAAAGTAAAAAAAGGTACTGAATCTTCTGACTGGTTAATAGGTAGCTTAAATAAAATAGGAGAAATATCAATTGAAGTAGGAGAAATTGATGTAACTACTTTGGATAGTCCAAATGGGGCAAAAGAATTTATTTCTGGAGATATAACAGCTGGAGATTTTGCTTTAGGTGGCTATATAAAGAAACAAGAAGATCAACAAACAGTAGTAAAAATGATGGCTCTAATACAATCTGGAGATACTGAAAAGTGGAAAATAACATATTCTAATGGTACAAAAGAAGAATTTGACGGATTTGTAAAAGCATTTAAGTTAACAGAAGCAACAACAGATGGATTACTTGGGTTTGAAGCTACTTTAAAAATATCTGGTTTACCAGCATATTCAGTAGTACAATAATAGTAATAATAATAAGGGTGTTCTAGGATGTAAATTTGCGGACTGTCGAGGACGTCAGCCTTACGAAAATGTAGGGGTCAACGTCCTCGGCGACCCAAGAATAATAATTTTAGGACACCTTTTGCATTTATTATAGAAAATGAAAGGAAAATATAATTATGAAATTGAATTTAAAATATAATGCAAGTATAATTGACGAAATAGAAAAAACAAAAGGATTAACAATTGAAAACTGTATAGCAGATAATACAATAAACAATTTAGCCTTGTTTATTTCAAAGGGTTTGGTGGAAGGCGAAAAGCAAGGAACAAGCAGAAATCTAGCATTAAGTAAGATAGACGAGTATTTAAAAGAAAATGATAAGGATGATTTGTTATTAGATATAACAGAGCAATTAGTAAATGACGGTTTTTTATCAAGAGCGCTGGATGTTCAAGCAATGAGGGAACTGAAAGCGAAAAAAGCAAAAGAAGTAGTAGCACAGATGAAAAAGATGTAGAAAGCAATATAGAATTTTTTGGTGACAGATGGCGAAAATTAGAAGAAGAGGCAATTACTATTGGACTAAATCTTTTTTATTTTTGGAAATTAACGCCAAAACAATTTGAAAAACATATAAAAGCATTTAATAGGATTCAGAAAGAAGAAACTCAAAAATTAGATAGTTTAAATCATATTTTAGGACAGTATATGTATTTTGCATTTAATGATCCGAAACAATATCCCAAAAGACCTTTTTCATATGAAGAAGATGTTAAAGAAGAAAAAAACATGACGGACGATGAAATGCGAAATGTATTTGATTTATTTAGAACTAGAATGAAACAAAGTAAAGAAAAATAAAAAAACAAAGGCTAATTTAAGACGATTTCTTAAATTAGCCTAAAATGTTTCAAAAGTAGGAAAATCGTTGGTTAATTTTTAATTAGTCGAATTATTTTCATTCAGAAAATTTAATGCGTTTTGTAAAATTGGATCATTTGATTGATTATTACTTTGTATCGGATTTTGAGTTCTATTGGTATCATAGTAATCTAATAGTTCAATTATTTGCTCATTAGTTAGATTATTTTTATTTAACCAGTCTTTATATGCTGTCGAAAATGTTGTATTATTAAGTAAATCTACATCATTTTCAATACCTTCATCTCCCCAGTAATATTCAGTAGTATTTTTTAAAATATCATTGATTTTCCCAAATTCTAGTGTTTCATCAGCATCTTGAATTATAACATACTGTGCTTTATAATAACTATAATTGCTAGAACCAATATCAAACGTATAGCCATTATCCTCTAAATATTTTCTTATGTCTTGAGGGGTTTTCTCACTTTGTTTTCCGCAACCAGTTAATGTAAATAACATTAATATTGCAATTATTATTACTGCAACTATTGTTAATGTTTTTTTCATTTTAAATTTCTCCTTTCAATTTTATTCAATTATTGGTATTTGTAAAATAATATCATATATATAAAAAAATTTCAATATTAATATTGTTTGATAAAAAAATATATGATATATTTATAGAAAAGTAATAAACTTAATTATATGAGTACAAACATTGTGCTGTACTAATAACAAATACCAATCAAATAATAACAAAACCATTCTTTTAAAGAAAAAACAAGCAGTAATAGGTAAAATAATAGCAATAATATTTGCTGTTGCAAGAAATAATCAAAATTATGATAGAAAAAGAATAATAACATTAAAAATAAAAGAAGAACTAATGAAAGCAGCGTAAGTTTTACATGAAGATATATAAATTTTGTAGATGAGGTGGAATAAGGAGTTCGACTCCATTAGGTGACAATAAGCTACCCAGTATATGAGCATTTATGCTACTCCACTTTTTCTAATAAACAGAACGAAGGAATGTAAGGACACAAATAAATGTGATTCAGTAGGAAATGATAGGGTTAGTTAATTGGAATTATCTGCAAAAAACAAGTTGATAAAATAGTTGGTATAGCAACTAAATTATATATTTAACAATATTTTAAAAAAAATTAAACAAAGGGATAGGAGGGAAATAAAAGTGAAAACAATAGTTGAAAAGGACAAAGAAAGGTTTATACAAAAACTTATTGGTGGTGATTTGCAAATTCTTATAGATACAAAAACGGGAGTGCAATATTTAAGTTGTATGACTATATACAAAGGTTGGGCAACAGCATTATTAGATGTGGATGGGAAACCACTAATAGATAATAGTTATAAAACAGAAGAAAAGGAGTAAGTTTTCAACTGTTTTTAACTAAACTTTAATGTAGATATAAAAATCTTGTATAAGCGAAAAAATATTTCGTTTATATAAGATTTTATTACATTATTTTTAAAAAACAAAAAAATGTCCTAAAAAGTCCTAGCATGTCCTAAATAAAATATGGTATATATATAATGACGATAATTAAAAAATTGATCACACATTTTAACCATTTTAAATAAATTTATATTAAAATATTGCTTGATAAAAGAGGATATGATATATTTATAAGAAGCTAATAAACTTAATGAAAGGAGTGTAGTAAAACTGAAACCAATAGTTAAAAAGGAAGAAGAAAGATTTATAAGTAAGGGCATTGGTGTTAGTATGAAAATTCTTACAGATACAAAAACAGGAGTACAATATTTACATTATTTATGTGGATATCAAGGCTGTCTAACAGTATTGTTAGATACGGACGGGAAACCATTAATAGATAATAGTTATAAAATAGAAGAAAAGGAGTGACTTTGTAACTATTTTTAACTAAACTTTAATGTAGATATAAGATATAAAAATCTTGTGTAAATAGGAAATGTTTCCGCTTATATAAGGTTTTTATTGCTTTGTTTTTTTAAATTATAAAGAAGTCCTAAAAGGTCCTAGCATGTCCTAAACAAAATATGGTATATATAAAATGACGATAATTAAAAAATTGATCACACATTTTAACCATTTTAAATAAATTTATATTAAAATATTGCTTGATAAAAGAGGATATGATATATTTATAAAAAGGTGATAAACGAAAGGGGCATAATGAAGATGAAAATAATAGAAATTAAAAAAGGCAGGTTTAGAAGAGAGAATATTTCGCTTGGATTTCAAATTCTTGTAGATACAGAAACAGGAGTACAATATTTAACTAGTAATAATAAATGGGCAACAGTATTATTAAATGTAGACGGGAAACCACTAATAGATAATAGTTATAGAACTGAAGAAAAGCAATAGATTCTCAGTGGTTTTCAACTAAAAATAATTTACAATTTAACAAAATATAAAAGATCTTGTGTAAACGGGGAATGTTTCCGCTTATATAGGTTTTTTATTGCTTTGTTTTTTAAATTAAAAAGAAGTCCTAAAATGTCCTAGCATGTCCTAAACAAAATATAGTATATATAAAATGAAGATAATTATAATATCATCAAAAAATTGAAAGGAGAACAAATAAATGGAAAGTGTAGACATAGGAAAACTAATAACTTCGTTTAGTGGCAGTGATATCATAGATTCACTAAAAGAACTAAATAAAGCAATGGGTGAATTAGTAAGAACTATAAGTAACAGTAAAACAGTGGTTATAGTTCTAGAAGAAATTAAGAAAGGAATAACTGAGTTAAAGAATGAGTTTAATGCAAAAGATATGTTTGATACAATAGGATTAGTAGCTGGTGTCGCCAGTGTGGCGGCAGCCTTTGTTACCGTCCAAAAAGCAGTAATGGAGTGCACAACAGCAGTAACATTGTTTGGTGTAACATTAAATGCAATTCAGGCAGGATTAATTATAGGAGCAATTGTTTTAGCGGTTGTTGGACTAGTTACTGCCATAACATCTCTTGTAAGTTGGTTAGGAAAGGGCTCAAAGGAAGAACAAGCAATGGCAGAAGCAATGAAGGAAAAAGCGAAAGTTGCAAATGAGGTTAATGAAAGTTACAAAAATATGCAAAAATCTCAGCAAGATGCTATTGATAATGGTATGGCAGAAGTTGCCTATACACAAAAACTTAATGAAGAGTTACAAACTTTAGCAGATAAAGACGGTATTGTAGCAGACAAAGATAAGGCTAGAGCTGAATTTATTTTAGGTGAGTTAAATAATGCTTTAGGCACTGAATCTAAAATGATTGGGAATCAAATACAAGATTATGAATTATTAAAAGACAAAATTGACGAGCAGATAGAACAGAAAAAATTACAAATTTTATTTGATGCAAGAGAAGCTGAATATAGGGAAGCCATTATAAATCAATCTAAAGCAAAAAAAGAAATGACTCAAGCTGAAATGGATCTTGACAATGCCAGGGCTAATCTGGAAAAGAATAATAATAAGGCTACTAGAGAAGCTTATGAATCAGCAATGGAAGCTTATCAAAGCCGCAGTGACACATACGAAAGGACAACAAGGGATATTTCCAGATATGAGTCAGCTATGGTTGCCAACTTAGAAGGGGATAGCCAAAAAGCAATGACAATCCTGCAAGCTGATATGGATGGTTATGTTACACGCAAAGATATTGCTCAGTTAAGTTCAGAGGAACAAAATAGAATATTAAAGCAACAATATGAAGATGCAGCAAGAATCTTAGAAGAAAAAGAATTACTTCGTAGCAAAAAAAAGAAAATGGTAAGCGATGAAGAAATAAACGAAGCAAAAAAACATGCTGAAGATATGTATAGGGAATACATGAGGCTAGGACAAAGTATGGTAGATGGTGCATCTGATGGAATTGATAGTCACAGTGGGACATTCAGAACAACTTCTGATAATATTTTTATTACAGGTCCGATTAGGCAAATTGAAAGGGATTTAGAAATACAATCACCTTCAAAGGTATTCGCTAGAATAGGAAAAAATATTGTTGATGGAGCTTCAGAAGGAATTAGCAATAATAGGCAAAGTTTCATAAGTAAAACAACTGGTCTTTTCAGTAGTGCTATAAGTAGTGTAAAAAGTGCATTGGGAATAAGTTCACCTTCAAAAGTATTTGCTATGATTGGAGAAAATACGGCACTAGGATATATGCAAGGAATTGAAGATAATGCAGATAATGTTGTAGATAGTATGCAAAACATGATAGATGAAACCGTCAAAACAGCTGAAAGAGGTTCATACAGATTGGCAGATATAAATGGGTTATCAGACATTAATAGCACAATAACGTCTAGTATACAACATAAAGTAAATACCGAGGATGATGGATTAATAGATAAAATAAATGAACTTGCACAAAAAGATACCAATATATATTGTAAAGTTCAGCTCGGCGAAAACACAATATTCAACAAAATAATAGAAGGAATCAAACAAAAATCTTTTGAAAGAAATGAGGGGGTGTTTAGTGTATGACATACATGGGTGAATTAATAAAAATAAATGGAAGTGCACTTCCACAAATTGTCTCATATAAAGTAGGTCGTAATAAAAAGTGGAAGGACACAGGATGCAACATGGAAGGAGCACAAAGGTCAACATTAATAGGAATTTTTCCAGAAATAGAATTACAAATAGGAGTATTAAATCAAAGTCAATTATCAAGCTTGTGTCGAATATTAGACCAGGCTTTTTTTAATGTAGAATGGTTTGATTTAGGAACTGAAGGTACACACACAGCACAATATCAGG